>WNGC01001081.1_pt1 | contig 36481 bp, 41 predicted proteins | sample 5400051 | NCBI WGS metagenome assembly WNGC01 (sample SAMN13153368, study PRJNA577476) | soil metagenome | isolation source: 20 cm soil or saprolite under grassland replicate 2 | place: USA:California | collected 2016-06-15
TCGGGGATTAAAAGCATGTCGGATTCATTGATCGATTGAAACCCCCGTATGCTGGAGCCGTCAAAGCCGATCCCTTCTTCAAAAAGATCGGCGGTGAGCTCGGCCGCCGGAATCGAAAAGTGCTGCCACAGTCCCGGCACGTCGACAAACTTAAAATCTACGATCTCGACCTTGTTCTTCTTCACTAAATCCAATGCGTCCTTGACGGCCATAACGGTACTCCTCTCGATTATTTTTTGGAATATAATTTGGAAAAACTCAATCCGGTTATCATAATTCTTACATTCGGGCCAGCGCGTCTGATTCAATTATTTTTTATTCATATGCGCGTTCATTATGTTGGCTCAAGTCCAAGCCTATCGTTTCTTCTTCGTTAGTAACCCTCAGTCCCATGATCGCCTTCAAAATCGAAAGAATCACGACAGTGCCAACGATAGCAAGGATCCAGGTAGCAATCACGGCGACAAACTGAATCCAAAGCTGCCCGGGGTTGCCAAAGAAGAGGCCGTCATTTCCGGCCGGATTCACCGCCTTGGAGGCGAAAAGCCCAGTTGCTAGCGCCCCCACGGTACCGCCCACACCGTGAACCCCCACTACGTCCAGAGAGTCGTCATAGCCAAGTTTGGGCTTTAAGCTACACGCGATGGAGCAAACCACACCGCCGGCGATGCCAATCCAGATTGCAGAGATGGGTCCAACAAAACCGGACGCCGGAGTAATGGCGACGAGTCCGGCGACAGCTCCGCTCGCCGCTCCGAGCACAGTAGGTTTACCACGATAGATCCAATCCATCGCCATCCACGAGAGAGTCGCCGCAGCCGTTGCAGTATTGGTGGCGACAAAAGCACTCGTTGCTAAGCCGTCGGCAGCGAGAGCACTGCCAGCGTTAAAACCAAACCAACCCACCCAAAGAAGCGATGCGCCGATAATGCTCAAAGGAAGATTATGCGGCGGCATCGCTTCCTGCGGGTAACCGATCCTCTTGCCAAACATCAACGCGGCAACCAGCGCCGACACACCAGAGCTAATATGGACCACGGTGCCCCCGGCGAAGTCCAACGCTCCCATGCCTCCATTGACACCCATCCAACCGCCTTTCCCCCACACCCAGTGAGCTAGAGGATCGTAGATGAAAGTTGCCCAAAGCAAGATAAAAACAATAAATGTGCTGAATTTCACTCTTTCAGCAAAGGTGCCAGTAATCAATGCCGGCGTAATGATTGCAAACATTAATTGATAAATCATAAAAGTCTGATGAGGAATCGTTGCAGCGTAATCTGGGTTGGGGTCTGCACCGACTCCATTCAATCCGAGCCATGCCAGGCTGCCGATTATTCCTCCCTGATCGGGTCCAAAAGCGAGGCTGTAGCCCCACAAAACCCATTGAATGCTGATTAAAGCGACAATGATAAAGCTGTGCATAATCGTGCCGAGGACATTCTTACCGCGAACTAATCCGCCGTAGAAGAGAAAAAGCCCTGGAATGGTCATCATCAAGACCAAGGCCGCAGACGTGAGCATCCAGGCGTTATCGCCCTTGTCGATCTTCGGTTGAGGCGCGGCTGCGGCGGAAGCCGGAGCGGCGCCTGTAGATGGAGCAGCAGGAGCAACGGCGGAAGGTGGGCTAGAGCTCTGCTCCTGGGCGAAAGTCAAAATCGGAACCAACACTAGGATCAAGGACAGCGTCCACAACAAAGCGGCGCTTAAGATATTTCTGTGCTCCACGATCAACCCTCCTTGTTCGATGCTTTTTATTTAATCAATTGATCAAGTTATGAGCATGACAGCAACCGATGTACCAACCGCCGCGATGAATTTATGTCACTGATATATAGGAGTTTTCTAATCTTTGCTGCACAACGACTGGACATTTTATTGCCTATCTAATAGGCAGCTGCACAGATTTTAGGCTGTGGTGAAATGGCGCTAGGAAATTTAGAAGCTCAGAACAGGCGGGTAAGAAACCGGTCGCCTTCGAATCAATGTGGGTCAGATAGCCTGTGGAATTTCCGGCGGCAGCGTGAAATGGACATTTTCTTCAACAAAACCGAGATGAGCTATTTCGGCTCCTTGTCGTCTGAAGAATTCGGCCGTCTCTTGTACCAACTGTTCCGGTACTGATGCGCCGGAGGTAATGCCGATTTGACTAATGTCCTGCAGCCAGTTGGATTCAATGTCGTGGTGGTTGTTGATAAGAAAAGCTTGAGCGCCGTGGAGGCGAGCCACTCTGCATAACTGGTTTGAGTTCTCACTGTTGCGCGAACCGATCACCAATACCAAGTCTACTTCCTTGGCGAGCTGTTTGACTGCGTCCTGGCGATTCTGAGTGGCGTAACAGATATCTTCCTTCGCGGGCGTCACCAGTCGAGGAAATCTCGCCTTTAATACGTCAATAATTTCCCGCGTGTCGTCGACGCTCAAAGTGGTCTGCGTGAGAGCAACGACCTTGTCCAGATCCGGAATCCTTAACGCACGGGCTTCCTCAACGTTGGCGACGACGCGAATTCGATCCGGCGCTTCGCCGCTGGTGCCGACGATTTCGTCATGTTTGTCGTGACCCACCAAGATTATCGAGTAACCCTGTGCGGCAAACTTACGTACTTCGCGATGAACTTTTTCCACCAGTGGGCAGGTAGCATCGATGACGAGTTCCAGCCGTTTTTCTTTTGCCTGCTGCCAGACCGCCGGAGAAACGCCATGCGCGCTGAAGATCAGCTTTGCGCCGGCAGGGACTTCATCCAGCGACTGAACAAAACGTACGCCCCGGCGAGTGAACTCTCCGACCACATGCTGGTTGTGAATGATTTCATGGAACACATAGATTGGAGGTCCATGCCGCTGGAGCGCGCGTTCCACCGTTTCAACGGCCATTTCCACGCCAGCACAGAAACCGCGAGGCTTTGCCAATATGACTTTTTCAACTGCCATATTCCCTATTGCAAGTCTGGAGGAATCATAGAACTGTGTCAACCCAGAGTCGACCTCGGCTAACGATCAAGCAACGTCAGGATCATGTCCGCCGCAACTGTCGCCCCATCCAAAGAAACCGAAGGCCAGTGAGGCTCTTTGGCTAAAAGCCGGTTTAAATAAGCGCGCAGATTTCCCGACAATAATTCCTCTTGCGCGATAAATTCCGCGGTCGCTAAATCACTCAGCGCCCGGACTAAAAACGGGTACTCCGGAAACTCACCACGATCCGTGTAAAGCATTGGAACTCTATGGGATATGGCGTCGGCAACGATACCATATCCCGGTTTCGTCACGATGACATCCACGGCGCGAAGCAAATCTTCATAGTGCGGTTGCGTATTCGGCAGGATGAGAACGTTGCCGTCTCGCTTTTTCGACTTGCCGGTGGCAACGAAGAAGAACTCCCGAAGCTGCTTGAACTTGTTCCACGGGAGATGCTGGAGTCCCGAGCCTCCGAAGCTCAGGAGGACAATAGTCGCAGATTCGGGCAATGCGAACTTTGATCTGGCTTCCTTCTTGGTAAGAGCGGAAGCTCGCGTGATCCAAGGAATCGGCTCCTGGTTGGGGAACAGGTCCATCTTGCAAGAGTAGGGGAGAGTCAGCGCGAGGGTCGCCTTACTATAGAAGCTTTCCATTTGGCTGATCAAGGGCGAAAAGCCCGCATATTTCCTGCTGTACGCACGATAGATCCCACTCCAGGTAAAATTGGCGACAGCCACTGAAGGAATCTTTGCCTGACTGGCAATCTCGAAGCAGGCGGGCGGAATATCTCCGACAATCAGATTAATGTCATGTTCTCGAATGAATGTGGCTTCCCGGTCGATGATCTGAGAAATACCGTCGTGCAAAGCCTGACATGCCGCCAAAGTCTCATCCAGGTCCATGTCTAAACTGTCCCTTTGAACAATGCCCACGTCTATGGACTGGAGCGAGTGCGTAATCCGAGATAGAGCATCGAAGAATAACCAGTCTGGAGCGATGGTCCGAACGTGAATCTCCAAATCAGGCCTTAGCTCGAGCAAACGGCGGATAACTCTGCTGGAACGGACGGCATGGCCGAAACCATGACCGGTGATGTAATAAAGAATTGAACTCAAGGAGGTTTTCGATATATGTATTCCAGAACCTAGGCTAAGGGCAGAGTTCAGAGTTGTCAAGAATTTGGGCGCGCCATTAATTTATAGATTTCTGAGCGCGACCCTTTAAACAGGAGGGGTCTGAGAATGACCGGAACTATCAAAAAGATTATCATCCAAAAAGGTTATGGCTTTATCACTCCCGATGATGGAAGTGACGATGTCTTCTTTCACCGTGGCAGTCTGGCGCCGCGAACACAAATTGAAGACTTCAATGAAGGTGATACGGTTCAGTTCCAAACGAGAAAGGGTGAGAAGGGTCCGGTTGCCTTCGACATGAAGGTACGTTGAGCCAAGCCGTTCTCGGCATCCTTGAGGAAAAGCGATGGATAAGTTCCAATCTCTCTCCGCTAACCGTCTACTGTTCGATCTCGCGGCACGACTGGGTTCGTTGGAAGGTTATTTATATGCCGAGGCAAAGGTCGAGAAAAGTTATCTTCCGAATTGGTTGCAGAACGTCGAGCGCGAGTTCGACTGTCTCCCAGCGCAACTCCAGAATGAAATTCGGCCAGACTATCTCGAGGTTCTGAAAAGTCCAAGCCTTGCTCCGCAAACTTTACGGTGATTCGGACGCAAACACTCAGAAGATCACCGCCATAATATCGAGCGCGACAAAGTAAGGAGTCGATGGTGACTAAAAACAACCGTTTAGCGAGTCTCAAAAAGGACTTCATCGCAGCGCTCAGGATTATTTTCCACGAAGGTTTGAGCGACGCTTTTGCTCATCTCAGCGCGCGAGTTGATGGCGGCAAAAAGATGCTATTCATGCCGCGCAAGAGTCCGGCGCTGGTCAAAGCCAGCGAGCTCTTTGTCGTCGAATTTGACAAGCCGGTGCCGCAATCCGCCGTTCACCAGGCAGTATACAAGGTCCGAGATGACGTGGAAGCGGTGATACATTTTCATTCCCCAGCCGTTATCCTTTTAAGCGTCGTCGGCCAGACGGTTCAGCCGATGCACAACTACAGCGCAATCTTCTACGAGGGCGTGCCTATGTTTGAAGGAACGGGCCAAGTAGAATCTCCCGAGCGGGCAGGCGAGATCGCGCAGATTCTGGGGCGCTCCAAGGCGATTATTCTACGCGGCCACGGGGCTGTAGTCACGGGCCGATCCATTCCCGAAGTCTGCATCCTCGCCCTTTACCTGGAAGAGTCCGCTCGCCTACAAGTAGAAGCCATGAAATTAGGAATCCCCAAGTTTGTGACACAGCAGGAAGCTGAACGCATCGCCAAGAGAACCTTCAAGCCGGCATCGACGGAGCGCGCCTGGGACCATTTCAAAGCCAAAGCACGGGCATAAACTTCTTCATCAGCTCTGAACTGAATTTAACTCTTGGCATCTGATTGCCAAGCCATAACTGCGCCGGTTCACCACGGCACAACCTGGCAGTACTTATTCGATGTGATGGCTAAATGGAGTTGTCCTAGCCGGCAAATGTGTTAGCGTGAAATTAGCGGCGCTGATCAATTGAAGAAAACAAACGATGGGACCCATCCTTCTTAGCATCGGGTATTCGGCCTGTCACTGGTGCCATGTCATGGAGCGTGAATCGTTCGAAGACGAAAAGATCGCCGCTCTGATGAATGAACTTTTCGTCAGCATCAAAGTGGATCGCGAAGAGCGCCCCGACCTTGATGAGATTTACATGAATGCCGTGCAGATGCTCACCGGCCGGGGCGGCTGGCCCATGACGGTCTTTCTGACGCCGGAGGGCAAACCTTTTTACGGGGGTACCTATTTTCCGCCGGAGGACCGGCAGGGAATGCCCGGGTTTCAGAGGATCCTCGTCGGCGTCGCTCAAGCCTATCGTGAAAGGCCCCAAGACGTCGAGAAGAGCGTGGGACAGATTCTCACCGCGTTGGAACGAATGTCTCAGTCCAGCGAGAGCCAACGTAATTTCTCTCCAGACATCATTAGAGAAACCGCCGAACAAATCGCGCGCGCCTACGATTCCGAGCACGGTGGATTGGGTCGAGCACCGAAATTTCCGAATGCAGGTGTTTACGAGCTTTTCCTCCGCCACTATCAACACTCTAAAAATCAACCCTTCCTCGATAGGGTCACCCATACTCTTACGAAAATGGCCGACGGGGGAATTTACGATCACCTGGGCGGCGGTTTTCATCGCTATTCAGTCGATGAAAAATGGCTCGTGCCTCATTTCGAAAAGATGCTCTACGACAATGCTCAGCTCGTCCGCATCTATGCTCAAGTCTATTGCTTGACCGGGAACCCTCACTTCAAACGCGTGATGGAAGAAACCGCCGATTATCTGCTGCGCGAGATGCTTCATAGCGAGGGCGGATTCTACTCGACTCAAGACGCGGACAGCGAAGGCGAAGAGGGAAAATTTTTCGTCTGGACCCCCGACGAGATTTCCAGAATTATCGGTGATGAAGCAGGCGAGATTTTTTGCCGCATTTACGATGTCACTGAATACGGGAATTTTGAGGAAAAGAACATTCTCCACCCGATCTTGACGCTTGATCAGGCAAGTAAGCTCTTTAGACGAGAGATCGGGACTATTGAAGGCCTGATCGCCGATGCTAAGAGGAAACTGTTCGAGGTTCGAGAAAAAAGAATCAAACCCTTCCGGGACGAAAAGATCGTCCTTTCCTGGAACGGCCTGATGCTTTCCGGATTGGCCGAGGCCATCAAGATATCGCCGCAACCAAGATACATCGAAGCCGTGAACCGTACAGTCGACTTCATAATTACGAAAATGTTTCGCGACGGACACCTGCTGCATGTGTACAAAGACGGAGTGGCTAAGCATCTCGGCTACCTCGATGACTATGCTTTTGTGGCCGTGGGCCTCCTCGATCTCTACGAGACAACTTTCGACCGCGCTAACCTGGCGCGAGCGGTTCAGCTCGCCCAGACAATGCCGCCAACGGCTCCTTTTTCTATACAGGAAAGTCCCATGAGCAGCTCATCAGCCGAGCGAAGCCCGTTTTCGACGGCTCGGTTCCGTCAGGAAACGCCATGACCACTCAGTTCCTGCTGCGCCTTTACCATTTGACCGGAACGGAGGATTACCTAAAACGAGCGGAAAGGGTTCTCCATTCCTACTACGATGCCATGGAAAGCCAACCGTTTGGCTTCGCCCACATGCTTTGCGCTTTGGATCTTTATTTGAACAAACCGAAAGAAATTGTCGTGGTGGGAAAGCGAGACGATCCAGCTACAGCGGAGGTCATCAAAGAAATCCATTCTCTCTATCTGCCGAACAAGACGCTGCAGCTAGCCGACCCGGGCGAGCCACTCGAGAAAATCTCACCGCTATTAGAAGGCAAACGGCACGTGGACGACAAGCCGACGGTTTACGTCTGCCACAACTTCACCTGTTCCCAGCCGGTTACCAACCGGGAGGCTCTTAAGCCGCTACTGGAAAGTTGAGGCCAGTCGACAAGCCCGTCCGGCAATTCGAGGCTATTACAACGGCTGCTTTCCCGTTATGGTGTGGATGATACGCTCAAGGTCTGGAAACGTGTAGTATTCGATTTCGATTTTTCCTTTCGTCGATCTCGCCTTCGGAATTAGCCGTACTCTCGTTCCGAGTGAACGCTGCAATTCCTCGACAATTGACCGGAGATCCGGGTCGATAAGAGGAACCTGCCGCCGCCGTCTTCTTCCGGTCATCAGATGGCGAACCAGCTTCTCCGTTTCACGCGTGGAAAGTCCCTTGGCGATGACTTCACGACACGCCGATAGGATCAACGGCTCGGTCTGCAAACCCAATAACGCCCTCGCTTGACCCGCCGGGAGATTGCCCGACGCCACCTCCCGTTGAACTTCGGCCGGCAAGGAGAGGAGGCGAATAGAATTGGTAATTGCCGGACGACTCTTGCCGACTTTTTCCGCCATCTCTTCCTGGCTCCAGTGGAATTCTTCCTGTAGCCGCCGATAGCCGTTGGCCGCTTCGATAGGATTCAAGTCCTCGCGCTGAAGATTTTCGACGAGAGCTAGCTGCAGCGCTTCCTGATCGCTGGCTTCTCGAATCACCACGGGCACCCGGCTTAGCCCAGCTTTCATCGCCGCGCGCCAGCGCCGCTCACCGGCAATCAATTCAAACTGATCATCTTTCGGCCGCACCACCAAAGGCTGAACGATCCCTTGGCTGCGAATCGACGAGGCGAGCTCCTCGATTTTCGCTTCGTCAAATGAACGTCGCGGTTGAAAGGGACTTGGCGTTATCCTCTCGACGCCGATCTCGAGCTGGGCGCTTTCCAGCCTCGGCTCGGGAGCAGCGGGAATCAGCGCGCTAAGACCTCTACCCAATCCCTTTTTCTGCGTTGAAATTGTTCTCTCCACGATTGATCAGCTCCTTAGCTAAATCGCGATAATCCTGGGCCCCGGCGGAACTCGCATCATAGAGACACACCGGTTTCCCATAACTGGGACTCTCGCTAAGACGAACATTTCTGCGGATAATGGTGCGATACAATTTATCGGGAAAATGAGCGCGAATCTCCTCGAGCACCTGGTGCGAAATGCGGTTTCTGCTGTCGAACATCGTAATGACGATGCCTTCAAGATGCAGCGCGGGATTGAGGCCTTTCTGCACCAAACTCAAAGTTTCTAAAAGAGCGGTCAATCCTTCTAGGGCGTAATACTCGCTCTGAATCGGCACCAAAAGCGAGTCGGCGGCTGTTAAGGCATTCACTGTGAGAAGTCCCAGCGACGGCGGGCAGTCGAGCAGCACATAATCAAACTTATCATTCACGGAAATAAGCGCATCCTTTAATCGATACTCCCTTCTTTCAGCATTAACGAGCTCCACCTCCGCCCCGACAAGATCTTTGGATGCCGGAACAAGTAACAACTCGGGGACTTCCGTCTGACACAACACATCGTCTAGGAAACGAGTTCCGGCAAGCACATCATACAGGCTTGACGCGAGCTGCAATCGGTCGATTCCCAAACCCGTCGTACTGTTTCCCTGGGGATCGGTATCGACCAAGAGGGTTTTCTTTCCGTCGATAGCCAGCGCCGCGGCCAAGTTAATCGTGGTCGTGGTTTTGCCAACACCCCCTTTTTGGTTCGCTACAACTATAACCATTTACCCTAATTTACATTAAAAATCAAATACTTATGATAAGCGTCGGATATTTTTAATTTAATATCATAGCTCTGCGCTGAATGGAAGCAGAATTATCGTTTCACGTGAAACCAGCGATTACTGTGAGTTTGTTCTTTTTAGGTAAACCGACAAAAGAGACATTGCCGCCGGCGTGATTCCAGATATTCTTGACGCCTGACCGAGAGATCTCGGTTGTATTCTCGACAACTTTTCACGCACCTCTCGAGAAAGCCCTTGAATCTTGAAATAGTCCATGTCATTCGGCAATTTCAGCTGCTCCATTTTCTGGAACCTTCGAACCATTTCGCTTTGCCGATTCACATAGCCTTCGTATTTGATCTGGATTTCTGCCTCAGCCTCAACGTGGGCGGAGAATTTCGGCATGCCAGGCACAAGCTTGTGGAGCTGGTCCAGTGAAATTTCTGGACGCCGTAGAAGCACCGCAAGAGAGGTTTGATTCCGCAACGGAGATGAGCCGAATGATTCCATCCAGCAATTAAGCTCCTGTGTTGATGTCAATTGCGTTCTCTCCAGAAATGTCATTAATTCGGATATTGCATGCCTCTTATCAACCAGCCGGTGATAAGAATCAGGAGTTGCCAGGCCGATTTTATAACCAATTTCAGTGAGTCTTAAATCCGCATTGTCTTCGCGAAGAAGAAGTCTATATTCGGCCCTTGAGGTAAACATTCTGTATGGCTCACTGTCTGTACCTTTCGTTACTAAATCATCCACGAGAACGCCCATATAAGCCTGATCGCGCGAAAAAACGAGTGGATCTTCGCCCCGAAGGCTCAGTACAGCATTGATTCCAGCCAGGATGCCTTGCGCGCCAGCTTCCTCATAACCAGTCGTACCGTTTATCTGTCATAATTTCCGCATCTTCTAATCCGACGACCGAATGAACCATCTCTATCTGCACGTCGAGCGGAAGGCTGGTCGAAAGGCCGTTTGGATATACTTCAATGGTATCGAGCCCCTCAGGTTCCAGAAAGATTTGATGTCTTTCTTTGTCACCAAAACGCACGATTTTATCTTCGATTGACGGACAGTAACGAGGACCGCGGCTCTTAATAACCCCAGAATACATCGGCGAACGGTGAATCCCAGCACGGATGATCTCATGAGTCTTTGCGTTCGTATATGTGATGTGGCAAGGAACTTGTCGCTGCGTGATCCGCTCATTTGAAAAAGAAAATGGTGTCGGGTTCTCGTCGCCAATTTGTATCTGGAGCTTGGAATAATCGATAGACCGGCTATCCAGACGAGGACATGTTCCTGTTTTGAGTCTGCCGACATTAAACCCCAGATCCGCCAGTGATTCGCTAAGCCCGTGAGCAGCAAAATCGCCGGCTCTGCCGGCGGAAAAATTCCGGTCACCGACATGGATCAATCCATTTAGAAATGTACCGGTCGTCAGGATAATGCGTCGACCGTCAAATCGTTCGCCTATTTGTGTCTCAACGCCTTTGACCTCACCGTCTCTAATAATCAACTTTTCTACGCTTCCTTGACGCAAGGTCAAACCCGGGCAAGTTTCCAAAACCCTTTTCATGCGCTGGCGGTAAAGGGCTTTATCTGCTTGCGCCCGAGACGCTCGAACCGCCGGCCCTTTTTTTGTATTCAACATCCGAAACTGTATGCCCGTCTCGTCGATGGCTCGCCCCATTTCTCCGCCGAGGGCATCGATTTCCTTGACAAGGTGACCTTTACCAATGCCGCCAATAGCGGGATTGCAAGACATCTGGCCGATGTGATCCAGATTCAAGGTCAGCATTAATGTTTTGCACCCCATCCGCGCGGCAGCGAGGCACGCCTCGATGCCGGCATGCCCAGCGCCGACAACAATTACGTCATAAATATTTTTGCCATTCATAGTTTCACGTGAAACGCTCTCCCTTGTAAGCCAACAAAAATCCTATAATGTTAACGCTAATATATTATTTACCAACACAAAATTTACTGAAAATACGTTCTAAAATATCTTCATTATTGACCATACCAATAACCTCTTCAAGCGCATCACGCGCATCGTTAAGGTCCACAGCGACACATTCTGGCGGCCGTCTGTCGATGAGACTAGCAATGGCTGAACCCAAAGCTTCATCGCCGCGTAGCAATGCATTCTTGTGCCTTATGTTGGTGAGTACGGTTGGCGGTTCGGTGTCCGTACCCAGGAGTAATTCTCTCAGGGCAGTCTCTAGGTCTCTTAGACCATACCCCTGTGTCGCCGATATCGAAAGAACCTGTTTCGTGGCGGTGGTCTTTCGTATCTGATTCGTACCGAATTTTTGTCCCAGATCATTTTTGTTTATCACAACGAGACTCTTCTTGCTCTCGACCGCGGTTAAGCAAAATAGATCTTCATCCGTCAGCGGTAGCGAACCGTCGAGAACAACAATAGCGGCGTCTGCCTTTTCCAAATGTTGAAGCGAAAGATCCACGCCGATTTTCTCCACTTGATCTGTGGTGTTTCGAATGCCCGCTGTGTCCCAGAGCACGACTGGCAATCCTTCGATATTTATCGATTCTTCAATCACGTCTCTCGTCGTCCCAGGGAGGGGCGTAACGATCACGCGGTCGTGTCCAAGCAAAGCGTTCAACAGGCTAGACTTACCGACATTAGGTCGTCCACATATACATACCCTTGCGCCGTCACGGAAGAGCCTTCCACGTTCATAAGTATTTAGAATATCACGTGTTTTATTAACGAGGGCACCAGCCTTGCCGATCAGCTGGTCGCGTTGGAGGAGCTCAATTTCCTCTTCGGGGAAATCGATCGCAGCCTCGACTTGAACTAAAATATCGAGCAACTCTTCCCGGAGTTCGTTGACCCATTTGGAGAGTTCACCATTGGCCTGATTAAGAGCCAGTTCAACCGCCTTGTCTGTGCGAGCACGGATTAAATCCTGAACTGCTTCGGCTTGAGTGAGGTCGAGCCGCCCGTTGAGAAATGCACGTTTGGTAAATTCACCTGCGTCGGCGTAGCGCGCGCCTTGAGCAAGGATGAGCCCCAACACCTGACGCACGAGAAAAACCCCGCCATGGCAATGAAACTCGACTACGTCTTCACCCGTGTAGCTACGCGGCTTGCGCATTACCGCGAGCAGTATGTCGTCAAGATTCTTTCTCGTTCTCGGATCCTGAATCGTGCCGTAATAGAGAGTATGAGATTTTAGCTTGCCATTCTTTTCTCCCTTGCGAACGAAGATTCGGCTTACGATTCGCTCCGCGTTTGGACCGCTAACACGGACAATCGCCACTCCGCCTTCGCCGATGGGCGTCGCAATAGCGGCAATTGTGTCCTCTTCGTACATAAAAACCGCGGTAATCTTAGCAACTTCCAAGCTTAAGGCAATAACAAACGGGCTTGCTTTGTCGGAGTGGAATCGGCCAGTGACAAGGGAGTAGACTTTTTGCGCAACTCTTCGACTAATTTACTTCCCGTACGGGGCCGGCGACGAGAGATTCACCGTGCCTAGAGAATTTGGGTCCCCGCTGACCGTTGAAGGATCGGCGTGAGTGACGAGAGCGCTACGGACTGCGTAAAGCACTGCGCCGGATGGTCAACTCTTCGACGCCGGAAAAGACGAATCGTTCTAGCGCATCCCGATTGAGTTCTACGCCCAAACCTCGTTTGTCCGGTGGCGCCATAAATCCATTCTTTACTTCCAAAGGCTCCTGTAACAACTCGGCTCTAAGCGGATTGTAAGTGTAGTCGAGCTCCATCACGCCACATGGTTTCAAAGCCGCGGACAGATGAAGACTGGCAGCGAGGGCAACGCCGTCGCCCCAAGTGTGAAATGACAGCGCGATATTATGCTTGGCCGCGAGGACGGCGATCTTTCTGATCTCACTGATCCCGCCGGCACGGGCGACATCGGGCTGCAGGAAATCCACCGCGTCTCTGACGGCGAAATTTTCGAACGCGTAATAAGTGTGCAAATTTTCACCGACCGCGATGGGTACTTTGCCCTTTTCACGAAGAGCTGCGTGACCTGCGATATCTTCCACAAAGAGCGGTTCTTCGAGCCAGAACACACCGCAGCCCGAAAAAGCCTCCGCTGCTTTGAGTGCAACATCGATGGTATATCCTTGGTTCGCGTCGGTCATGATGGTGAAGTCGTTGCCGAGCTCCGCGCGCACGGCACGAACGATTCGAATGTCTTGGTCCAAGTCGAAACCAACTTTGATTTTTACGCCATGAAAGGCCTGCTCGGCGAACGCGCGAGCCCTCTTCGCCACTTTCGAAGGTTCTTCGGGATAAAGAGCCGTTGCGTACACCGAAACCTTATCGCGACACTTGCCGCCCAGCAATTCATAAACCGGCACCCCGTGCACCTTGCCGAGAATGTCCCAAAGCGCGATGTCGATGCCGCTCAACGCAACGATGCCAACGCCCCGGGTGCCGAACTCTTTATGCCCGCCTCTGACGTAAGCCTTCTCCCAAATCTCATCGATCTCGGTGGGATCCATGCCGACCAGCAGCGGCTTTAAAATTTTCGCGACGACCACTTCCATGAGGTCGCCGTTTCCAGAGCAGGAGCCGAGCCCCGTAACTCCTTCGTCGGTATCAACCTGAACCAACGTGGTGGAACGAAAATTCCTGATTCCCGACCGGCTGAACACTTGCCCTTCGGGCGGTATCTCCGCGCGCAAGCGAATCGTCTTGACGTCGGTGATCTTCACTGGTGCTTACGTCAACTCCCAGAATTTTCCTTCTATGGCCGCCCCGTCCACGACGACGAATTCGTTTTCTTCCTCCGTCCTCTTGTTGCCTTCGGCATCGACGCGCACGACCTTCGGCTTGTTGCCCTTCTTTGCGCTCACGCGGAACAACGCTAGCGGCTTATCGCCCGTGCTTTGGAAATAGTAATAATGATTCTCGGGCAGCATGATGCCTTCGCCTTTATTGAGAACAATCGGCTGATGCTCTTTATTATAGAAGGTCGCCTGACCGTCCATCACGACGAAAATATGGTCCTCGCCGGGATGCGTGTGAAGTTTGTTCTTCCGGCCCGGGATATAGTAGTTGAGTCCGACCGACATGTGTTCCGTACCAGCAAGCGGAATGTGGCTTCTGCCTCCTGTGATTTGTGGTGTCTTGAGTTTAAATGTCGAAGCTTCCATTTTTAGCTGTCCTCCTTTTGTGTCCGATATATCGCAGACACTGAAACTTGAAAAGAGGTAGAAGGCTAGTCTATTTTGGGTTGACTTTCGCAATACACACAATCGATAAGGAGAAAACAGAATGGGACAAATCGGTCTTGCTTTTGTCAATCCGGCTCCTTTGACCAAACCGAATCATGTCGTGAACTTCGCCAAGAGATGCGAGGAGATGGGGCTTCATTCACTGTGGACCATCGATCGCATCGCCTATGACAACCTCGAACCGCTGACCCTACTGGCCAGCGCGGCCGCAGTCACACAGAAACTCCGTCTGGGAACTTCCGTACTTCTGGGAAATACCCGCCATCCCTCGCACCTCGCAAAAATTATCGCCACTATAGATTTCATTTCCAACGGTCGAGTGACGCTCGGCATAGGCTTCGGCAGCCGTGAAAGCGATTATAAAGCGGTCGAGATCCCGTTCGAAAAAAGAGGCAGCAGGGCGGTGGAACAGATCCAGCTAATCAAGCGTCTTTGGACCGAAGAGAACGTCACCCACAAGGGGCAATTCTTCCAGGTAGAAAATCTCACCGTCGGGCCGCGACCCATTCAAAAACCTCATCCGCCCATCTGGACCGGCGGCAGCGCCGAGGTTGCGCTCAAAAGGGCCGGCACCTGGGCCAATGGCTTCATATGTGGCAGCTCAGTGATACCGGAATTTTCGGTGACCTGGGAAAAGGTTGCCGGTTACGCAAGAGCAGCCGGCCGCAATCCCAACGAGATCGAAAAAGCAGGGCTGACTTTTATGGCGATCAACGACAACAAGGCAAAAGCGGTGGAAACTCTTGCTGTCTACGTGACCCGTTATTACGGCCGCGTTAGGGGCGATCTTGAGAGCACTGCGCTCGTCGGCTCCGGGGCTCAGTGCGCGGAGCGCATCAATTCATACTTCAGCAAAGGACTCGACACGCTGATCATCGGTTTGGCCGACCCTGATCCAAGACAGTTGGATCTCTTCGGGGAAGTATTAGCCCAAATCAAACCGTAGCCGAATTCTGAAACGGAAAAACAGAAAAGCCCCGGAAATGTTCCGGGGCTTTTCCTTTGTATCGGTAAATTGCTCTCCTTCCACACGAGGAGACGGTTTTTAAACCTGATTTACTGCTTGCCCATTCCCTTTGACCACTCGAAGTTCGGATCATTATATGCTTGCTCCGGCATGAGAGAAGTCAGCCCGCGTTTGGCCAACTCATCTTCGAACTTTCGCCGAACCCACGGATCTTCGTTGACGTACTCGATCTGATCTTTGGCGCGGTCTTCGACTTTCTCGGCGTGGCCGTGGAACTGCATGGGCGGGTGCAAGGCTAGGTATCGCGCCGGCTCACCGCCGACATTGAAATGCTGGTGAAACCACCTGTTGGGCGGCACGAAGCAGCTCGCTTCATGCCATGGCACGGCGACTTTTTCTTTTCCTTCTTCCCAGAGAATCGAATAGCCTTCCCCTACGGGAATAACAATCACGCGCCCCGGGCCATGGCGATGCGCCTTCTTGTACAAGCGCGCATCGAAGACCGACATATGGCAGGTCATTTCCGAGTCGGGGAACTGCATGTAAACGCTCCGGCCGCCGGCACCGCGGCGAACATTGGCATCGAGCTTGTCCCAGGCTCGCATGTCCGGGAAAAAGTTGCCGTACCAAAAGGCTCGCCGGCCCCAAGAATTGTCCAGCGTGTTCTGCTGAACCATCTTGGCCTCGGAATAAAAATCCATCTCATTCTGAATATCTGGACCCTCGTAGCTATTACCGAAGATAAAGTTTGGGTCGCGCACACCCGACAGAGTTAACGGCATATAGCTATAGTGAAGCAGGCGCACGGGTTTGTCGCCCTGCATGTTGCTGAGCCGATGAACGTAGTTATGTGGGATCAGAAACATGCTGTGTTTCTGCCACTCGAAGCTCTTTTTCGGCCTCTTCTCTCCCGACCAAATGGTGGTTAAGCCGCGGCCTTCGACCACGTAGATTATCTCATCCAACGCGAACTTGACCGGCGGCAAGGTCTTGGCCGGCGGAATTTCCGTGACCCGCGCTGAGGTAACTCCTTCTTGGCCTACCAGCTGGATGAAAGCCGAATTGCACTGACGCTCCTCCCACCAACCGAGCTGTAACGTTCGGAGGTCCTTGATGTAGTAGCCTTTGTGAATCGGAATACCCTGAGCTTCCATCCATTCATCGTAGGTATAGTGCTTACTCCACATCTTCCGTTCTGTTTGCATCGCCTTGGACATTTCCAATCATCCTCCTGTCTACTTATGGATCATCTGACTTCCAGACATATCATCCCCAACGAAACTCGCAAAGAACTAGCCTACCGACAAAAACAAAAGCCTCGCATCAGAGCGGGGGCTTTGTAATCAGCTCAGGGAAAAAATCAATCGACATGGGTCGTCGGGAACATGAGCGACTTGACGGTTACCGGAATAACTTCAGTGATTCCGAGGCACTCGCCGATATCGATGTAGTCCAAGTCGCCCACCTCGATGCCATCGACCGCGATGACGTCACGGGCGACCTTGAATTCATCTTTCAAAATGCCGCCCAGGGATTTCGCCACATCGAGGTCCAACGTCAAATAAAGCGGGCATCTCGGATCGTCGGCTTCGCTGAGAACTTCGGCGATGCCTTCGGCAATCCGCCTCACCGACTGATAATCCGGCACGCCGTTAACAGACAGGGACAACGCTAAGCCCGACGTAAAGCGCGGCAAGTCGAACTTTGCCAGCGCCTGTTTGAGCGCATCGCGCGGCGACTCACCATTGCGAATCGCGGCTTGGATGACCTTTAGACCATGGACCGGCAGCGCTTTTAAATTGGAAATGTAGCTCGTGTTGCCGCTCGCTTGAATGGTGTATTCGCCGGCGCCAATAACCGTGGCGCGTATCCCTTCAATAGGCTCTCTTAAAACGTCCTTTGGAAGCCGTTGTAAATAGGCGCGCATGTTCTTGCCGAGTACCGGACCGATATCTCCATAGGCTTTGGGGTCGCGGTCGTAGACATGCTCCGAGACGCCGCCGGAGAACACGATATGCTGGATCTGATCGAGGCCGCGATAATTGATAAACGGCGAGGTTACCATAAGCTGCTTGGCCATGGGGGAAGTCGGCCCTTGCTCGATAACTTCGAACAGGATCTTCGCCATGTAAGCACCGAAATCCTCTTTCATCTTGTCGGTGATCCTTTGGCCGAGCTCCACTGGATGACCAAGCTCTTTCATCATGATCCGACCGGCGTTTTCAATCCGCGTAATCGTCTCTTTCTCGTCGAACGCGATGAGCCGCGCGCCGACGTTGATTGCGGCAGTTTGCGTGACGACCCCGTCTTCAATGAGCGAGAACTTGGTGGTTCCGCCGCCCATGTCTACGTTCAGGACCATCTTATGCTCGCGCTTGGACAGATCCACGGCGCCACAGCCGTAGGCAGCGAGCAAAGCCTCGTGGTTGTGACCCGCCGCTGCGCAAATGAATTTGCCGGAGTATTTCGCGAAGAATTCAACAATGGGCTGAGCGTTTTCCTTCTTGAGCGCCTCGCCGGTGATGATCACCGCGCCCGTATCGACGTCTTCCGCCGTCAAGCCGGCCTCTTTATAGGCATCCTGAATAAATTGATTGACTTTGTCCGTATCGATCTTCGTCGCCGTCAGGTACGGAGTCAGCATAATCGGGGAACGATAGAGCACCTCCCGATTGGTGACTTTGAACTTGCCCGAGAGCGATGCGCCCTGGCGCCGCAGCGTGATATGCGAAAAAATCAGATGGGAGGTGGAAGAGCCGATATCAATGCCCACGCTCTTGAGCGAGAACATCTCCAGTCCTTCGATGTCCGTGACAATCTCACCTTCCTTTATTTCGAAGTTTTCCGGATGGTCGTGATCGTAAATGTCATCGTGCATGAAACTGCCTCCCGTTCAGCTGATTTTCTCGATATCTTCCTTTGCCCAATAACAGGAATCCCCGCACTCGCGTGCAGGGATTCCATATTCCAACTATTCAGTGGAGCGTGATTTATTGTTTCCCCATGGCCTTGGACCATTCGTACTCGGGGTTGCTGTAGCACTCCGCGGGCATGAGGCTCTTGATGCCCCGTTTAGCCAATTCCTCTTCGAACTTTTGACGGATGAATGGATCCTCGTTTGGATATTCGATCTGATCCTTGGCGCGGTCTTCGATCTTCTCCGCATGGCCATGGAACTGCATCGGCGGATGGAGCGCCAGATATCGCGCCATGTCGCCGCCAGCATTGAAATGCTGGTGAAACCACTTGTTGGGCGGCGTGACCATACTGCACTCGTGCCACGGGCAGACGATCTTCTCTTTGCCCTCTTCCCACATAATCGAATACCCTTCGCCCGCAGGAATGATGATGGCACGGCCAGGGCCGTGCCGGTGCGCTTTCTTGTAAGTCTTCGGCGCGAAGACTGACATATGCGCGGTCAGTTCTGAATTCGGAAACTGAATGAAGACGCTCTTGCCGCCGGCGCCGCGCCGCTCGTTGGCATCCAGCTTGTTCCAGGCGCGCATATCGGGAAAGAAGTTGCCATACCAGAAGCCGCGCAAGCCCAGGCCCTCGTCGAAATCTTTCGCTTGAATCAGCTTCGCTTCCGAGTAAAAGTCCCCGTCGGTGCCGTTCTTGGCCTCGAAAGGATTGTTGAAATAAAGCTCCGGGTCGGGCAGAGCGGACATGGCCATGGGCATATAGCTGTAGTGGAAAAGCCGCACGGGCTTGTCGCCCTGCATGTTGCTGAAGACATGATAGTGATTGCGCGGCACGAGAAACAACGCGTGCTCTTGCCATTCGAAGCTCTTCTTTGCCTTTCCTTCGCCGGCCCAAACGGTCGTGAGACCGCGGCCGGACAGTACATAGACCAATTCGTCCAGAGCAAATTTCACGGGTGGTAAGGACTTGCCAGGAGCAATCTCCGTCAACCGCGCCGAGGTAACGCCTTCCTGACCAAAGAGCTGGATGAATGCCGCCTTGCACTGGCGCTCTTCCCACCACTCCACATCAATCGTCCGCAAATCCTCGATGTAATAGCCCGTGTGGATGGGAATACCTACGGACTTCATCCAACGATCATAGGTGAATTCCTTACTCCACATGGTGACGACGGGTTCTTGCTTTGCGGTTTCGGCCATAGACAGTCCTCCTTGTTTCTCTTTATCTTCTCACTTCTTTGCCGGCGACTTCAAGCCGAGCGTTAGCCCAGCGAAGAGCGGCTTCTGTGGAGTTGAAGTCTTTGTCTTCGTAATTCAGCTCACCGATTCTCTTTTCCGCATCATCCTTGGCCTGACGCGCCCGTCCCGTATCGATCTCGGACGCGAACTCGGCAGCAGGCGCCAGCACGGTCATGACATTATTCAGCACTTCAGCATAACCACCGCTGACCGCCAAAAAATGCTTGGTCGCTCCTTGCTTATAGCTCACTTCGCCCGGCTCCAGCAGAGTTAAAAAGGCGATATGGTTCGGCAGCACGCCGAACTCACCCAATGCGCCGGGAGCGGCGACTTCATCGACTTCCTCATCGACAACGAGCCGGCGGGGGGTTACCACCCTGAGTCTAATCCGATCAGCCATGATTTTAACGATAGCGGATAGTTTTGTCTTGGACCGCTTGAACGTTTTGAACCGTTTGAACCATCCGTCACTGCTCGTTTGAGCCGTGCAACCTGTTCAAGCGGTTCAAGCCGTTAACACCAGCTACCCCTTTTACTGCGCCGCCATTTTTTTCGCCTTCTCCACCGCTTGCTCAATAGTACCGACCATATAGAAAGCCTGCTCCGGGATGTCGTCGTGTTTACCGTCGACGACTTCTTTGAATCCCCTGATCGTGTCCTTCAGTTCGACATAGGCGCCTGGCGTGCCGGTAAAGGCCTCGGCCACATGGAATGGCTGCGACAAGAAGCGCTGGATTTTTCGCGCCCGCGCCACGGTCAACCTGTCGTCTTCGGACAGTTCGTCCATCCCGAGAATCGTGAACCGAGGTGATGGAACCCTTACGCGTTGAGGTAATCCGCTCCTGAAGCTCGCCCAAGTCGGTGGAGAGCGTCGGCTGATAACCAACGGCGGAAGGCATGCGGCCTAGCAAGGTCGAGACCTCTGAGTTGGCTTGAGTGAAACGAAAGATGTTGTCGATGAAGAGCAGCACGTCCCGACCTTCGTCGTCGCGGAAGTATTCCGCCAGTGTCAATGCCGTCAGTGCGACTCGAGCGCGTGCGCCGGGGGGCTCGTTCATCTGGCCGTAGACCAGGGCGGCCTTGTTGATAACCCCGGATTCCTTCATTTCGAGCCAGAGATCGTTACCCTCACGGGTGCGTTCGCCGACGCCGCCGAAGACGGAGTAACCGCCGTGCTTCATGGCAACGTTATTGATCAGCTCCATGAGAATGACGGTCTTGCCGACGCCGGCGCCGCCGAACAAGCCGATCTTCCCGCCGCGGGCATAAGGAGCCAGGAGATCGACGACTTTGATCCCCGTTTCGAAAGCCTGGACTTTCGTCTCCTGATCGACGAATTCCGGCGTGGGACGGTGAATGGGGTAGGATTTCTTGGCGTTGACCGGACCTTGTTCATCTACGGGCTCCCCGATGACGTTGAGAACGCGTCCCAACGTTTCTTCTCCGACCGGTACCGTGATACCCGCGCCGGTGTCCATCGCGTCCGTGCCGCGAACCAAGCCCTCCGTGGTGTCCATCGCAACGCAACGGACGGTATTTTCACCCAAGTGCTGCGCCACTTCGATAACGAGATTCCACTGCACGTCGCTGATCGCGGGATTGCTGACCTTGAGCGCGTTGTAAATCGGCGGCAACGAGCTGTCGGAAAATTCGACGTCGACGACCGCTCCCAAAACCTGGGTGATCTTCCCCATATTCATCATCTTAACTTCTCCTCCGTTCAATTCCTCACTTCAAAGCTTCCGCCGTGCCGACGATCTCCATTAGCTCGCGCGTGATCGAAGCCTGACGCGCCCGGTTCATCTGCAACGTAAGCGTCTCCATCATCTTTGAGGCATTGCTGGTCGCCGAATCCATGGCGGTCATGCGGGCGCCATGTTCGCTGGCGGTAGCCTCCAGCAAAGCGCGGAGAATCGCGACTTCGGCAACCTTGGGAAGGAGGCTCGCAAGCAATGCCTCAACGCTCGGCTCATAGAGGTATTCGGTGAGCTGTGCCGGATCTTCCGTTTCCGCAATGGCTACGGGCAGAAGCTTTTCCAACGTCGGCACCTGTGAAAGAGCCGACCGGAAACGGCTATAAAGGATGTAAACCCCGTCTGTTTCGCTTTTAACAAAACGGTCAATGACCTTGTCGGCAATCTCGGCGGCCAATTCCTCGGCCGGAGTAGCCAGAACATTGAGGTGGCGGTCCGCGATCTGCGCTCGCCGCCGCCGAAAATAATCCGCGCCCTTGCGCCCGATCAAGACGAGATGGATCTCTTTGCTGGCGCCTTCCCGGCGAATGAACGCTTCAGCAGCACGGATCAGATTGGCGTTGTAGCCACCGCAAAGGCCCCGATCCGAAGTAAACAGCAAAAGATGGATCTTCTTTTCGTCACGAGCGTTGAGCAGCGGATGAGCTTCTTGGGAAACCCTTGCCGCAACGTTGCGCAACAACTCGGCCATCTTGTCCGCGTACGGACGAGCCTGCACCGCGGCTTCCTGCGCGCGGCGCAGCTTCGCCGCCGAGACCATCTTCATGGCCTTGGTGATCTGCTGCGTGTTGCGGATCGAGCTGATCCGCTTGCGGATCGCTTTGAGGGTCGCCATTATTTTTCCGAGATTTCAGTTGCTAGTGTTCCGCTTGCTCGTGAGACGTTGTCATCCTCAACGAAGTGACACAACTCATACAGCACACGGTCGCTACTCGTTCTTCACTCGAAACTACGCTTTGAATGTTCCCTTAAATTCTTCCAGTGCCTTATTCATCTTGGCGCGTAGGTCGTTATCCAGTTCGCGCTTCTTGAGAATGTCGGCGAAAATGTCCGGATGCTTCGACTCGATGAAAGAGTAAAGTTCTTGCTCGTATTTCTTCAGCGCCGTCAACGGCAATTCATCGACGAAGCCGTTGGTGCCGGCGTAAATGATCAAAATTTGTCTTTCCACCGACAGGGGCTCGTACTGTCCTTGTTTTAACAGCTCGACGAGACGCGCGCCGCGATTGAGCTGGCGCTGCGTCGCTTGGTCCAAGTCAGAGCCGAACTGCGCAAAAGCCGCCATTTCACGGTACTGGGCAAGCTCGAGCCGAAGGGTTCCCGCGACTTGCTTCATCGCCTTGATCTGCGCATTACCGCCGACCCGAGAGACCGAAATCCCGACGTTAATCGCCGGCCTGACGCCCGAATAGAAAAGATCGCTCTCAAGAAAGATTTGACCGTCGGTAATGGAAATAACGTTGGTCGGAATGTATGCCGAAACGTCGCCCGCTTGGGTTTCGATAATCGGTAAAGCCGTCAGCGAACCGCCGCCGCGGGCGTCGCTCATCTTCGCTGCCCGTTCGAGCAGCCGGGAATGGAGATAAAAGACATCGCCGGGGAACGCTTCGCGTCCGGGCGGGCGCCGCAGCAGCAGAGAAAGCTGACGATAAGCCACGGCGTGCTTAGAAAGATCGTCGTAAATCAGCAGCGCATGGCCGCCATTCTCGCGGATATCCTCGCCCATGGTGCAGCCGCTATACGGGGCAATGTATTGCAATGGCGCGGATTCGGAGGCCGTGGCGGCTACCACGGTGGTGTAGTCCATGGCGCCTGATTCTCGGAGCTTATCGACGACTTGGGCGACCGTCGAACGCTTCTGACCGATCGCGACGTAAATGCAAACGACATTGCCGCCCTTTTGGTTGATGATAGTATCAATGGCCACCGCGGTTTTACCCGTCTGGCGGTCACCGATGATGAGCTCGCGCTGTCCGCGACCGATGGGAATCATGCCGTCGATCGCCTTCAAGCCGGTCTGCAATGGCTCTTTGACGGGCTGGCGCGCGACGATACCCGGCGCTTTGATCTCAATGCGCCGGCGCTCTTTGGTTTCGATGGGGCCGCGGCCGTCGATGGGCTCACCCAAGGCATTCACGACGCGACCGATGAGCGCCTTGCCCACCGGCACTTCGGCGATGCGACCGGTGCGCTTCACCGTATCGCCCTCTTTGATCATGTGGGTTTCACCGAAAAGGGCGGCGCCGACGTTATCCTCTTCGAGGTTCAGCGCGACGCCGAAAATCCCGTGGGGAAATTCCAGCAACTCGCCGGCGGCAACTTTGTCCAAACCGTAAACGCGCGCAATACCGTCGCCGGTGGAAAGGACGGTGCCGATCTCCTGGATCTCGACCGTTTTCTCGTAGTCCCGAATCTGCTCTTTGATGATTCGGCTAATCTCCGCTGTCCCTATTTCCATGGTTCGCTCCTTAGTATCCGCGCGCGATGCGCTGTTTCATCTTTTCCAGTTGTGTCCGCACACTGCCGTCATAGATCGTGCCTTCCAATTCGACTAACAGGCCGCCGATGAGGCCGGGATCAGTTTCTTGCTGCAGCACCACTTCTCTGCTGGATATGTCGCCCAGTAGCTCGCGCAGGCGATTCAGCATTCCTGCCTCCAGCGGTCGCGCGCCGACTACTTTCGCCTCAACACGGCCCTCGACTTCATTTAAAAGACGGCGATAACAGGCGACGATGGACGGCAGGTAAGTGAGGCGGTCCCGCTCTAAAAGAAGCGACAGGAAATGACCTGTAAGCGGGGAAAGCTGTTGAACCTCCACAATCTGAACGAGAACATTTTTGCGACTATCCAAACCGAAGGTCGGATTGGTCAAAACCCCCTGGAGCTCGGAGCTGCTGTACGCGGTGTAAAATTGCTCGATCTCCTGGCCGACCTTCTCTTCCTGGCCGGCCTCGCGAGCCAGTTGAAAGATTGCCCTGGTATATCTCCGGCTTAAACTGCCTTCGATCATCGAACCTGTCCGATACTCTCAATGAAGTCTTCGACCAAACGACTTTGATCGGCTGGAGAAAGATGGCGTTGGACCATCTCGCGCGCGCTGGCCTCGGCCTGGCTGGCCATCTCTTCACGGATCTTTTGCCGCGCCGTTCTGAACTCTTGATCAGCAAGAAACCGCGCGTCTTCCTTGATCTTAGCCGCCAAAGTTTCCGCCTCCCTGATGAGCTTAGTCTTTTCTCTTTCGCCCTCATCCCGCAGCGCCGCTTGGATCGACTGGACCTCTTGAACCAGGCGCGCCAACCGTCCCTGGTAATCCTGGACCCTCGCCTCCGCCTGCTGTTTTTTTGCGGCAGCCTCGTTGAGGGTCGCGAGGATCTCTTCGCGCCGCGCTTGGAGAAAATTACGGACGAGCGGAAGCGCGTAACGAACGAGGATGAAAGCGAAGATAAGAAAATTTCCGAGCGGAAACCAAATTTGATTGATGGAGGGCGCAGGGTGTTCTGCTTCCGCAGCCGACGCCCACGCCTGCGCAACGCCGAGCAGTTCAGCAAGGCTCACGCCACGTGCCTCCCGAGGATTTTCTCGACCATTTCCTGGGCTACAGTTCTGGCTTCAGCCGCGGCGAGTTGCCGTTCTCTCTGCATTTGGCTCTCCACTTCGCGCCGCACCCCTTCCAGCATGCTCATCGCCCCTTCGCGCGCCTGGGTCAAAAGTTTCTCGCGTTGTTGGCGCCCCTCTTGCAAAATCGCCTCTCTGGAGGCGTGACCAGCAGTCTGTGCTTGCGCGATCTTCTCTTCGTATTGGGCCCGCAATCGCGCGCCTTCCTGCTCCAGGTCAGAGGAATCGTGTTGGGCGCCCGTGGTTCTGCGTTCCCGTTCATCGAGCAGGTTTAAATAGGGGCCGAAGAGAACCTTGCTAAGGATGACCCAAAGGACCAGAAACAGAACGATTTGATAAGCGATGGAGTAGTCTAAGGAGATCATTTACTAAGTTCCAAGCGCCGTGGCACTTGCGTCGTGTCTCAATCCACTCGGGCAATGGGCAACCCATGACCCGATAAAAAACCTACCTTCACCGATCGGTCTATATATAAACGCAGGATAGAGGGACGGAATGAACGGCGAACCGAAGTCTATTTTTCGGAATCGGCCTGCAGTTTCGGCGCTTGGGCCGCCGCAGCTTTATCAGCACTTACGCCCTGTGAATTCGCGACTCCACTTTTTTGTTTTGTCACTCCCATGGAGCAGTCACCGTCAAACATCACGCCCTCTGTGATGATTAATCGGGGGGTATCGATGTTGCCGTATAGCCGGGCCGGCGCAATGAGCTCGATCTTCTCTTTGGCCATCACATTACCTTCGACCCGGCCCTGAATGACGACAACTTGGGCCGAGATTTTAGCTCGGACTTCGGCTCCTTCTCCAATGGTCAGCTTGCCGTGGCACTGGATTTCACCCTCCACGCTACCATCGATCCTGGCAGCCCCTTGAAAGCTCAGTTGGCCGGACACCCGGCTTCCCTTATGGAGAGCCGCCACTAGTCTCGATTCAACGGGACGCGGCGGCTCTTTCACCGGTGCGGGTTTAGACGGAACAGGCTGAGCAGCTGCAGCGACCTGACGCGGCTCAGGAGCAGCGGGTCGCTCTTCTTCAGGGCCCTTTTTTCCACCAGGGTTTCGATCAAACCATGCCATTGAAATTGAATCCCCCTATTTGGGCAGATTTTGCTATAGCATCCAGGAATCTCATTGTCAAAAGACAGAAGCCGACCGGCCGCTTAGATCTCATATCGAGTTGAGAAAAGTAGATTCTTTATTAGTTTTCTCCAAAACCCGACACCGTCAAGACCCCTCGTTATCGACCTCTTCCTATCGCTTTGATACGGGCGGCATATCTATTTGCATACAAAATCTCGCAGACAGCCCGCTCGGGTGCAAGAACATTTTCTTCTAAAGTTGTGCTTGACCGCCCGCAAGGCTTTGTTTAGCTTATGGCCTAAGCGCAGCCATGACTTATTCGCAATCGGTGCGAGCTGATGATGGTGGACAAAATTTCGACGATTTCGGTGATGTCCCAGGCTTTGAAGATCCACGATCTCGAAAGTCTGGATTATTCTTACCGGATCATGGTCGCGGACCTTCGGCCTGATCTCTTTCCCACCGAAGAGGCGATCGCCAACGTTCTCAAGACGATGAGCTACGAGGACCCGAGCTTTACATCCATCTCACTTTATAAATTTTTCGACCTTTCGCTTATCCAGGAACTTAAGTCCGAATCTCGATGAGAGGAGCCAGTATGCGGCAGGTTGTGATCGCTCTCGTGTCCTGCACTATCCTTTGCAGCGGAAAGGCACTGGCGGAGCCGGTTCGCGCCGCCTATCCCTCCGCTAACGTTCAATTTCTCCCCGCCTTCGTCTCGCTAGAAAAAGGTTTCTACAAACGCGAAGGGCTGGACGCGGAGCTTATTTCGGTGCGCTCGGCCGTTACCGCCGTTCAGGCGCTCGTCGGCAACCAAATCCATTTTATTTTCTCCGTTGGTCCGCAGATGCCGGCGATTTGGGAGGGAACAGATATCATCCTTCTCGCTCAGCAAGTGGGTCGGCCGACTTTCTCTCTGGTCGTGCGGCCCGAGATCCAGAAAGTCTCAGATCTCAAAGGAAAAAAGTTGGGGGTGAGCTTTGGCGGCTCTACCTCGGCCGGCATGAAGGCGCTGTTGGAACTGAACAAGATCAATCCGGACAAGGACGTAGAGTACGTCAATATCCCGGGCAACACGCCAAAGATCGCCGCCATGAAGCAAGGGATCGTCGTGGCGGGCCTGCTGGCGCCACCCGCGGATTATATTGCCGTGCAATCGGGTCTCAAGCGCCTGCTGAGTTTGGCCGATGTCTTCAAGGACACATCCTTTACCGGACTGGCGGCCACAGGTAAGACCGTCAGAGAGAATCCGCAATTTGTCAAAAGAATGGTGCGCGCCATCGTGCGCGGCGTCTATCACACTCGCGACAACCCGGAGGACGCGATCCAAGTCATGATGAAACATCTGCGCATGGAGCGCGAAGCAGCGGTGGACGCCTATCAATTGATCCGTGAATCGCTGAACCCCATCCCGACCGAAAAGGGCGTCGAGCTGATGGCACAGTGGCAAGCGATCGCTCTCAATACCAAGCCAAAGCGCAAACCTTCGGAATACATGGATTTGAGATTCGTCAACGAAGTGGTAGCAGAACTCGGACAAAAATGAGGAGAAGAGAGTGAAGAGAATAATTCTAATAGGTGCATTGCTCGCCGCGGCGTTGTTTGCAATGAGCGCGCCGGCCCAGGAAAAAAAGGGTCTAGTGTATGCGACCTTGAAAACCAGCATGGGCGACATCGTCATTCAATTATTTGACGACAAGGCGCCTAAGACGGTCGCTAACTTCGTTGGCTTGGCGAACGGGACTAAAGAGTGGACCGATCCCAAGACAGGAGAGAAGACAAAACGGCCTCTCTACAACGGCACGATCTTTCATCGCGTCATTCCCGGCTTTATGATCCAAGGAGGCGATCCGTTAGGAAACGGCACCGGCGGTCCCGGCTATCAATTCGAGGATGAATTCCATCCCGATCTCAAACATTCCAAGCCCGGCATTCTCTCCATGGCCAACGCCGGACCCAACACCAATGGCAGTCAATTCTTCATCACCCTAGCCGCAACACCCTGGCTCGATGGCAAACACAGCATCTTCGGCGAAGTTATCAAAGGGCAAAACGTGGTCGATGCAATCGGTAACGTCCCGCGTCATCTTTCTAATAACAGGCCCATGAAAGACGTGATGCTGCAAGAAGTGACGATCTCGCGCGGCAGCTACTGAGCGCCTCATTCAACTTCGCCGACACGGTGAGCTGATATGAGACTAGACTCTTTTAATGCAAGGATCCTTTTCGTCCTCGGTCTTCTATTCACACTTGCCGTCGACAAATCCGCCTACCCTGCCGATGTCACGGCTGTCTACGGCGTCATCGCCACCGACCCGGTCTATCTATGGGTGGCCCAGGAAAAAGGGTTCTTCAAAAAGAACGGTGTAGACGTCAATCTGACTCACATCCCGACGAATCAAGCGGTCCAAGCGCTGGTCGGCGGAAAAGTGCAATTCGTCACGGCCGGCCCGCAGATACTCGAAGCCGCGCTGGCCGGCTCCGATACGGTTTACATCATGGGGCCGATCAATAGCTTCGTCCTTGCTCTTTACAGCAAACCGGAAATTAACGGAATCAGAGGACTCGCAGGAAAAACCATCGGCGCCACGAACAAAGGGACACCGAGCGATATCGCGGGTCACATGGTGCTGACACAAAACGGTTTGAAGCCCGACCTCGACGTGAAATTCGCTTACCTGAAAGAACTCCCCGCCTTAGTAGCGGCCCTCAAAGAGGGAGTTATCGATGCTGCGCTCATCGCGGCCCCCAGCACACTTACGGCGAGAGGGTTTGGGCTTAAGGAGTTGCTCAACATCACGGCACTCAAAATTCCTTTTGTGCAGCATTCGGTCGCGACAACCCGCTCCTATATCAGCGCCAATCCCGACGTCGTGCGCCGCTTCGTGCGCGCCGCGGCGGAAGCTTTAGACTACACGCGAAAAAATCGCGCCGAAGTTTTGCCAGTCATGTCCAAATACACGAAGATTACCGATGCCGCACTACTGAACGAGGGTTTGGACGCTTACGAAAAAGCCTGGGAAAGGATTCCGATCCCGTCCCAACCCGCTATAGAAGCCGTGCTGGCCGCATCGGAAAATCCCAAAGCCAAAGGGACGAAGTGGGACCAATTCGTCGATGATCGTTTTGTCAAGGAGCTCGTAACTTCAGGCGTGTTGAAATAATTTGCTTATTTATTCCAAATCGTAGGGAAGGCTTAGCTGCTCGCTCACCGCCCGCAAGCCGTCAAGCACGGAGCGGTGTAGCGGAATTCCCCGTGCGGCTCTTTCCTGTGCGGTTTCAAATTCAATTTCACCTGCCACAAAAACTCGTTGCTGTCCTGCCATAGGCGCCGTGGACTTCAACTCGCGGATAAGTCTGTCCATATCTGCCTTGAAATCCGCCACCGACCGAAACGCATCGATCCGAATCGCACCGAAGAAATGGCCGCGCGGCTCTTGGTTGGAATTGAGCGCCGTGATCGTGCCGGTCAACACACCGGAGAGAATCTCCACGACGATGGCCAGCCCATAGCCCTTGTGGCTTCCTCCTTCCCGAGTTCCGCCGAGAGGCAGAAGCCGCCGGGCTTTCTGCGCGACTTTGGGATCCGTCGTCGGCTCGGCATTCTCATCAAGCGCCCAACCGAGCGGGATCGCGTCGCCATGGCGCAGCGCGACTTCAAGCTTGCCAGCGGCCGCCGTTGTCGTCGCCATGTCCAGAACAAATGGAAGCTCTTTATCGGCGGGGACGGCAAAACACATCGGATTGGTGCCGTACTTTGCCTCGCGCCCGAAAGTCGGCACGACTTGCCGGCTCGCATTGGTCATGGCGATTCCGATCATGTCATGCGGCAAAGCCCTCATCGCGTAGTAGGCTGACATTCCGAAATGCCGGCTGTTGCGAACGGCCACCATCGCGACACCCGAACTCTTGGCCTTTTGAATCGCAAGCTCCATAGCGCGATGGCCAACGACCATTCCTATGCCCGTATCTCCATCTATGAGCGCCGTCGAGCCGTTCTCGGACACGACGCGAATATTGGGCGTAGGATTCATGCTGCCTTCCTGCAGCCACTTCACGTACCAAGCGTTCGGGTTGAAGCGAATCACGCCGTGGGTGTCCACGCCGCGCAGATCGGCCGCGACGAGCACTTTCGCGGCGATCTCTGCATCGTTTTCTGGAACTCCAAGTTTCCGAAACGCCTGGCTGACGAAGCAGGTGAGCTTTTGATGATCCACACGCGTGCCGCCTTTTGTGCGATGTTCCACGGAAACCTCCTGACTTTATTTTCGCACTCTGGTTTGTCCGCCTAAGTCACGCGATTTCGCGCAATTGTTCGAGCGCCTTCAACGATTTCGTGGGAGAGAAACCTCGGGAGTCCGGAAGCTTTTCGGATTCTTCGAGGGCTCCATCTGTTAGCGATAGCTGGGCGTGTAATCAATCCAAAACGCACCAAGGATATCCAAGAAGTTCTCGCGAAAAACGGCCTATCTCAATCTGGCATAGTTACCGAAATAATTATCCACAAAAACTGTGGATAACCTGTTAACAACTCAGCCAGTTACACCAATGTTAAGTCTAAATGAAGCAGACCTGAGCGAACTGCCCAAATAATAGCTTTAGAAATCATTGAGAAAACGATAAGTTTTAACCTTTTCTATTTCAAAGTCTCTTTGTTCATAGGAACACTTGTTATGAAGCCGAGCTTCCCGTTTTATTATTCCCGTAAGGACCGTTGGCGGTCTCTTTGCCCGCCGAGTAAGGTCGATTTGTCGCGAATTGCCACCTGGTGTCCATGACATAACGTCGGCTCGACGAGCTTAAGCTTTTTCCGCTGAAACAGCGCGATTTTTGACCAGAGTGTCAGAGAAAACCCCTTTTGCGTTCCAGCGAATGGATCTTCTCCGACAGATCCTTTCGACGAAGTAGTACGTCGCTTCGGGTTCGAGCACCACGTCTAATTTCACTTTCTTCGTCTTCTTCCAAAAATCACTTAAGCCGTGCTCATCCCAGAACTCGCCGATTTCCGCGTACGACCGCGCTTTGGAAATTGAACTTTTATCTTCTGTCATATCTATCCGGTGAGAGAACGTACGTGAAGAATCTCGTTTGCGGTGAGCTCCTCAAGGGCCGACTCCGGCACCGTAGTTACGGCTATCGTTTCGCCAAGGGCGTTGAAGATTTCTATCGAGTAAGCTACCTCTCCGCCATTTGCTGGATGTATCTCCACAATGGTTGCTAAATCACCCCGACGCAGATTGTTCTCTGGAATATCCTTCGCCAGTGCTACTTGTTGGAATTCCTTAAATATCATGGAGCCTCTCCTTTATCAGGGTAGAAGGTTATGACTTTCGTGATTCCGGTTCTTAACCCTATATCCAAACTGCTTTTACTTTCAAAGTGGTCTTGTTAGGTCCGGTTAGTGAGGCTTGTATCTCGTAGAGCTCACCGTAAAGTGTGGTTTGGATAGCCACGGCATCCTCGGTCAAGATCTGCCTGCGAATGTCTCTCTCTCTAGACGTCGCAGATTGTCGAGACTGTACCATTTCAAAAACTCCGACTTATCACCCACAGATCGTCTGACGAGCACTTTCGCCGGAGCAATCCGAGCATGCGCAGGCAATTTCACTAGTTTCTATCTCTTTATCTTAACTGATTTCTGTGTTCCCTCGGCTCCTAAATCATTCGCAATGATCTCTTGGGCGAGTACCTCGGGATCAGGGAGATTGTCGGATTCTTCCAGGCTTTTGTCTCGGAACCGGAAGATGTTGAGGCATGCTTTACCGGGACTGAAAGACCAGCCTGTCCCCGTTTCCTCCGTCATTGAATGTTGCCGCACTCGATCACCAACTGGCCAGTTCCACAACGGACTGAGGTCAAATTCGTTCGAATTGGGACGATCATTTGCGCCAACAGGCGATCCAAATCCAGAAAAACACTTTCGCCTCGACGCTCGAGGACATTACAGTTCGAAACTAACTCGTTCAAAACATACGGCTTCAGTAAGTTTAGTCGAACGCCGACACATTTAATATTCGATAACTCCGCCACCATTCTGCGATCAAAAACAGAAATTTTCCAGAAACATTTGAACGGGACTCGAAGAATGGTTTCGTAAACGCCTCTAAGTAAGAGCTCATCCGGAATAACTTCGATAGAGAGATCGCGCAACTTCGATGGTGGAGTGAGCCATCTCGAAAGCAGCCGATTTAGATCGTCTTCAGTTGCAATGAATCTAAGGAATGCTACTTCCATGTGCCGTGGGTCTTGGGTTTGCTCTCGCCGATTCCCAAACGCGAAACTTTTCAATCTCGTCTTTCAACGTTTTTACTATCCATCCAACAACAGCGACATCGTCGACATAGCCTAGGACAGGGATAGCATCAGGAATGGCGTCGAACGGGTTCAAAAAGTAGAGTATCGCGCCAATTAGAATAACAATCGATTTAGTTGAAATATCCTTGTAGCCTCCAGCTAGCCAAGCTTTAATCAGTCGTAAAATGATCTGAAGATCTGCAGCTATCTCGCGAATAGCGTCGGAATGCTTCCGCATTTTGATGAACGCGTCGTCAACAATTTGACGTAATTGCTCCGGATGTTCGATAAGCCGCCTAGCGCTTGCGACCATAGCCTTGAAAAACCCATTCCACACGGAACGTTTATTTGTCCTCGCCATTTGACAACTTCCTCCGTTCTAGCGGCGTAGCTCATTCAAAACACCCAGTCGCCGGGCGCGCGCTCGTACTTCCAAAACGTCCAACCGTTGCATGATCTTTCACGACGGCTGATGCCGCATGCGATGGAGAGTTATAGTCTTTGTTCTTGTACCGGATTAGCCCGTTCCTCCGTACACGCGCTTTGACGAGGGCACCACGAAAGCTCGCCCGTAGTTTTGTTGACTGGCTGACGTAGGGACTCAGGATCGGAGCGCCGCTTCTTACGACTTTTTGCTGGCGCCTTTTCGGGACTGGTGATTTCCACTTGGCTTTACTGTTCTTAGAATTAGCGATTCCAGCTCTTTGAGGTGACTATCGCCGATCGTCAGGTAAACACTGAATCTGTCCCACAGTTTTTTGTGGCGATCTCGTAGATGATGTTTTAACCGGCTGCGAAGATTACTTGCGAGTCCAACGTAATAGAGCTCGTTCTTTCGATAGAGCGCATAAATTCCCTGCCGACCCCGCACATAGCTTCGGATCACATCCTGATACTTGCTCAGGGCTTCGAGAGAGATGTTTTCCAGATGCTGACTGACCAGCTGAGCTTGCCTTGCCATTACAATTTTCCTCTAGGGTTGATTTTCCTTTGATCCAAGATCTGCGGCGATTTCGCGGAATTGTTCGAGGGCGGCTTCGAGATCGTCAACGATTTCCTGGGCGAGAATGTCAGGATCGGGGAGAGTGTCGGATTCTTCCAGGCTTTCGTCTCTGAGCCCGAAGATGTTGAGGCGGGCTTTATCACACTGATGGTTCCTTTGATTTCCAATTATTTTGCTCTCTGACGTTACATCCGACCCAGCTCCTGCAGGACGCGGTTCACGAAGCGACGCTCGAAAAACTTGTCATAGGGCACCGGGGCCGTCATAAACCCTACTTTCTGGAGGAAATTCGCGGTGTAATTGTACGCCGCCTCCGAAATGTCGCCGTTCACGCCAAACACCAATCGCGGGTCCGCCAGATCGTAGGCCTTGCTCAAAATCTCCGGGCTCTCGTCCTTGATGACCTTGACGGCGATGGCCATAAAGCCCGCCTTGTTGGCCGCTATGAACCGGCTGGCCTCGGTGAGCGCCCTGGTAAGTTTGTAAATGGTCTCGGGATTCTTCGCGATGTATTCTTCTCTGGCCATGGAGAAGTTGTTAGGGAGCTCCGGTACGACCTTTGGGACCTCTGCCAGCGAGATGATCTGAGGGTATTGCGCGAGCTTCGCCACCTCATCGAGCGTTGCCATCGTCGCGTCAACCTTACCGGCAACCACTGATCTGAAGCGATCCGCAGGAGAGCCCACCGACACATACTGCACCTTGTCTGGGTCCACACCGCTCCGCTCCAACACAATGCGGGGGACATGGTACGAATAGCCGCCAACGCCCGAGACACCCACACTCTTCCCTACCAAACCCTGCAGTGTGGTGGCGCTCTCCCTCCGTGCGACGATGTGAAAGGGGGAGATAGGGTTGGGAATTAACCAAGCCCTAATCTTAGCTCCCTTCGAAGCGCTCACCATGACGGCGGTGCCCCCTATGATGACGGCCGCATCTAACTCACCGGCTAGCAGGGCTTTAGTGTGGTTGGGGTCCCCGGCAATCTCAACAATCTCCACGTCAAGACCCTGCTTCTTAAAGAGACCTCTTTCTAGGGCCACATAGGGCGCCAGCACATGTAAGGCGGGTGGACTGAGAGAAGAGCCCAGCTTGACTTTCACGGCCTGGGCACCAGCAGGGTCGGCTGCCAACAGAGACGCGAAAAGAAACAGCCACGTCACTCCGGTCCTCGAATAAATTTTGTTTGGCATCGTCGTTCCTCCTCTCCTCTGTTTTGCCCAGTGTCACACCTTTGCCACCTCTCCGGTGCGCGGTGTTTTTAACTGTGGTTAGAGGCGCTAGCTAAGCTCGTAGAGAATTATCCATAAGTCATCCTTATATCGATAAAGACACATTACCACAGATCTTACCTTGGTAATCCTTTTCAGTCTCGGGTTCATTACGACCCAATCAGCGGCGATTTCGCCGAATTGTTCGAGGGCGGCTTCGAGATCTTCGACCCCTCGACGCTGGCTACAGCGTGGCGTGAGCCCTAGCTCGGGGTCGTCCCGAGCGAAGCCAGTCGAGGGACAACGATTTCCTGGGTGAGAACGCTAGGATCGGAGAGGTTGTCGGACTCTTCGAGGCTTTCGCCTTTAAGCCGGTAGATGCTGAGGACGGATTTGTCCCGATTCAAAAAGTGCCTGTCCCTTCTTTATTCCCTATGATTCAGACGCCGCAGCTCACGGAGTAATAGGTGGTGGCGCGATCGCCGACGAGATCACCAGAGCAAATCCGATGATCACAGAAGCCATAACGATCGCGATCGCAAGGTTTCCCTTCTTTAATTCATCCCACTCATCCACAGGCGTGAGCCACGTGAAAATCCCTAGTAAGATCCAGAGGGAAACAGCCATCGTAAAAATGCCTACGGCGCCCCATCCGATTAGTGTCAGATAATCGATAAGAATACTCATCGGTCCGTTCTCCTTTTTAAAATTGCCCTGTAGCCTATTTTGTACATGGACCGCCGTCAAGTTCTTTCAAACGGAGCAGGGCTGGATTGAACGACGGCGTAGTGTATTTCGGGTCTCCGCTGAAGTCACTTCTAGAGCGTCTCAAGGTCGGAACTGTTTGAATCCAGGTTGTATTCGTTCACTCCGCACTATAAAGCATTGGGCGGAATGAAGAAGGGAGAAGTCAAATGACTATCGGAGTAGTATCGATCGGCATGCTGCTGTTGGCACTCTGGCTTATCGTGACTGGTCTGTCATCTCTCATACGTCTTCCAATACCCTCGCAAGTTATGGGAGTCCTGGCGCTACTGGCAGGGATCCTGTTGTTGGTCGGACGTTAAACGGATCGTGAAAAACGCCGGAGCCTGAATTGACACTTCTTCGCTCTGGACTCTCTGTCCTAAGTCCCGCGGAACTGTTCCCAGGCCGCTTCGAAGTCTTCGACGATTTCCTGGGCAAGAACGCCGGGATCGAGGAGATTGTCCGACTCGTCGAGGCTTTTGTCTCTGAGCCAGAAAATGTCGAGGCTGGCTTTGTCGCACTTGATGAGTTCTCGCAGTTTGGGAGAAAATGTTCGCGTCCCCTTCTTCTACACTTTTCTCCTACCGAAGTCGGCTCGCGTCAGGTTTCATCGGTGATCTCATTCAACAACATCCGCAGCTGTTCGGCACGACTCATACCCGCGGCTTCGAGGCTGGCGGCGAATGCCGAATTCGCCCCAACGAGCGGCGCGACGTCGCATTCGAGAAAACGCAACCGGTCGGTTCCCGTTTCGTGAATCAGGTCGATGCGTGCCGCCCAGTCGACCCCGAAGATCCCGGCGATTTCCAGCGCCGTACGGCGCACCCGCTCGGCCAGGCCGGGGTCGGCGAGCGGCGCGTGGCGCGGTCGCAGCAGATACTTGCGGAAGAAAGAGTACGGCGTTTCCTCGGGCAGGAGAATGCGTAGCGGCATTCCGGCCCGATCGCGGAAAACGGCGACGGTCAGCTCCGCGCCTCGCACGTACTGTTGCGTGATGTAGTCGTCCGTTCGGGCGTGCGCGGGAATCGGACCGTCCCGGAGGAGCCGTACGCCGATCGAATCGGATCCGCGCCTCGGCTTGAGCACCAGTGGAAACGGCATCGTGCTGGCCTCGCTGGCGAGCGCGGTCGCCGGGCAGTCCACGCCGCTCGCAGTCGCGACGCGGTGTGCCTCGTACTTGTCGTAACAGCGTTCCATGACTGCAGGACTTGGCCCGAGAAAGAGCCTCGCGGCGCGCGTCAGCGTCTGCACGGC
>WNGC01000372.1_pt1 | contig 36321 bp, 31 predicted proteins | sample 5400051 | NCBI WGS metagenome assembly WNGC01 (sample SAMN13153368, study PRJNA577476) | soil metagenome | isolation source: 20 cm soil or saprolite under grassland replicate 2 | place: USA:California | collected 2016-06-15
GGCGGTGCCGTTGTATCGTTTGACCCAAAGCTCGTTCCCATCCGGGTCGTATTTGATGGTAGTCATATCGTGCAGGTTGTTGGCGCCGCCGCTCCACCCGGTGATGTAGGAATTCCCGTCGCCATCAACGACAATGCAATTCGCATAATCGATTGAGCTGGTGGAGCCGTTGTAAGGCGTCGCCCATTGCAAGACGCCCGAGGAATTGAATTTAAGAGTGATGAATTCGCCGTCGGTGAATCCGTCGCTCTCAAATCCTGTGGTGAATACGTTGCCCTGATTGTCCACAGCGATTGAATACGCATAGGCGCTATAGTTGGTGATCGGACTGGTCCAGCGTTGCGTCCACACGGAGTTTCCGTCGGCGTCGTATTTCAAAACAAAGATGTCATATGTCGCGGGACTATCGCCGTTACCAAACCCTGCCACATACGCGTTACCATCCTGGTCGACAGCGATGGCATAACCGTAATCGGTCCCATTGGCAGATCCCGCATAGGTATTTTCCCAAAGAACGTCACCCTGCGGGGAATACTTTACCGTGTGACAATCTTCATTACCGGCCGCTGTCTCAATCCAACCAGTAACAAGAACGTTACCTGCGGAATCGGTCGCCACGTCATGCGCATGATCGCTCCCGTGAATGGGACCGTCGATTCGGCGGACCCACGCCTCTGTGACGCTTCCTGAAGGACTTGAAGAGATCTGTTGTCTGGGCGTGTTGCCAGTCTTGGTTCGCCCACCAGCATACCCGGCAAACGCTGCCAGGACTCCTACGGCAACCAAACCAATTAAGATGTGAAGATTAGAAAAGGCGCATCGAGTCTGTTTCGGTTTCATGGTGGTATCATAACGCTGCTATTCATTGTCTGTAGATGTTCCTGTTGATGGAACGGTCATTATGGGCTCGGACGCGGTCGTGGAGTCGGCCGAGGTCTGGGTGTTGGACTGGGCCTTGGTGTAGGAACAGGTGTCGCACTAGGAGTCGCTGTGGGCGTAATCGTCGGCGTAGGCGTCGACGTTGGCGTGACCGTTGCAGTCGAAGTCGGGGTGGGCGTGGCGGTCGGGGTTGTTGTGGGGGTAGGAGTTGGCGTTGCGCTCGGAGTAGGTGTGGGCGTTAATGTAGGAGCGGAACACTGTTGCAAAGCGCCGATGAAATTTCCCAATGGCCTTGGGTCATTTTCTACAGGGACGGTGGCTACTACGGTATTAGTAGAGGTGTCGATGACCGAAACGTTGTTGCTGAGAGCATTGGAGACATAGGCGCGGGTGCCGTCCGGGGTTATCGCCGTTCCGTACGGGGCATCCCCCACCGGGACGGTAGCCACCACGGTATTCGTGGAGGTATCGATGACCGAAACGTCGCTGCTGAAAAAGTTGGCGACATAGGCGCGCGCGCCATCCGGAGTTATCGCCACGCCATAAGGAGCATCCCCTACGGGGACGGTGGCCACCACGGTATTAGTGGAGATGTCGATGACCGAAACGTCGCCGCTGAATTCGTTAACTACATAGGCGCGGCCACCGTCCGGTGATATTGCTACGCCATAAGGGAAGGTCCCCACCGCGACGGTAGCCACCACGGTGTTAGTGGAGGTGTCGATGACCGAGACGCTATCTGCTTGGTCGTTGGTGATATAGGCGCGGGTGCCATCCGGGGTTATCGCCACTCCGTAAGGGATATTCCCTACTGCGACGGTGGCCACGACGGTATTAGTGGAGGTATCGATGACCGAAACGCCATTGCTGACAGGATTGGTAACATAGGCGCGGGTGCCATCTGGAGTGATCGCCACTCCGTAAGGCGAATCTGTGAGCGCGACCGTTGCCACGACTGCATTACTGGAGGTATCGATGACCGAAACGTCACTGCTGAAAGCGTTCGCAACGTAGGCGCGTGCGCCATCCGGGCTTACTGCCACGCCGAACGGACTGTTCCCAACCGCGACCGTTGCTACGACCGTGTTCGTGGCCGTGTCGATGACCGAGACGGTGTTGCTGTCGGCATTCGAAATGTAAGCGAGCACTGCGCACGGTGTTGGAGTAGGTGTAGGAGTAGGAGGTTGCGGTTGCTGGTAGAAATAGGCGGCACCCTGATAGGCATGATCGCCGATGTTGGCGTTCGGGACGCCCAGAGCTGCGGAGCTAGCGGAGGTCGCGACTGCAAAGCCGGCATTGTCGTAGGATACACCGTCGCCCGTGATCAGCTTCTGGGTCTCAGCCCAGTTACCTTTGTCCTGGTTAAATACATACCCGGCACCTTGTTCGGTGTTCGTGCCGATATCGGCGAACGGCGCTCCAATAACCGCGACCAGGCCGTGTAACGCAACCTTGTAACCGAACTGATCTCCCGATGCGCCATCACTGCCGGTGAGCTTCTGCATCTGGTTCCACGTCCCGCCGCTCCCATCGAAAACATAGGCCGCTCCAGAGTCGTTGATATTACCACTGGCATCTGGGGCTGTTGGTAATTCCCGCCGATCGATGCGAAAGGCGCGCCGACTAATGCCGTATCGCCATCGAGTGCCGCAGACCAGCCGAGGTTATCACCCTCTGCGCCATCGCTCGCGCCAAGCTTCTGCGCTTGATTCCACGCGGTGCCCGAGCGGTTAAACACATAGACAGCGCCAGTGGAATTGAGGGCGTACGGTGTGCAGATGAAAGCGGTGTCACCGGAGACGGCGACAGAGTAGCCGAAGTCATCGAAAGCCACGCCATCATTCGCGGTGAGCTTTGCCTGTTCGCTCCATTGGCCGTCGGCATAAGTGAATACATAGGCGGCGCCTTGCAGGGCATTGCCGTTGATGGCGGCGTGCCAGGCGCCAACGACCGCTGTGTTTCCAGAGATCGCAACCGAGTAACCGAACGTGTCGAAGGATGCGCCATCGTTCGCTGTTAATTTGGCCACCTGGGCCCAGTTGCCGTTCGAGTTCGAAAATATGTAAGCAGCACCCTGAGAGGAGTGGCCGTTGATTGTCGCGTTCGGCGCTCCGACCACCACGATGTTACCATCAATTGCAACCGACCAGCCGAGGTTGTCTTGTGCTGCGCCGTCGCCGGCGGTCACTTTCTGCTCAAGCCAGCCTGTCGACCGATCTGACAGGGATCGCTTGGCGCGCACCAACAAGCTTTTGCCTTGGCTCAGCGCTCCTAATGCAAAGGGCTTTGTCTGGACAACAAGAAGGAGCAGAACCACAGAGAGGCCACTCCAGCGGAACCATTTCACCATGGCAGGGGCAGTTTGTTTATTCATTTCACTTACGGCTTTTGTCTGGCTGACGGGATTCTTGCTGTGATCACATGAATACGAGGTTCAATTCATTCGTTAGAGATCGTCGGTCCTTTACGTTCTAACGTGGTGTCGGCCGAGGGCGCGGCGTGGGCCGAGGTCTGGGGATTGGCGTGAGCCTTGGTGTAGAAGTAGGCGTGACAGTTGGAGTCGCTGTCGCAGTCGGTGTAGGCGTAGATGTCGGAGTAGGACTCGGCGTTACACCTGGCGTTGCAGTGGGGGTAGCTGTTGGTGTGGCTGTTGGTGTTGGTGTAACAGTAGGTGTCGTAGTCGGCGTGGGTGTCGGAGTTGTAGTTGGCGTGGGTGTGGGTGTTGGAGTTGCTCCGCCGATCATTTCTGATAGCGGTCTTTGCCAAAGCCCACCGCCATAGGTGCCAGCCAAGAGGTTCGCGTTCTTGATCACAAAACAGCGAATATTAGTATTGGCCAGACCGGGACTGACAGAATTCCAGTTGGAACCCAAATCAGGTGAAAGATAAACGCCGCCGGGTTCGACGTTGCTGCTTCCAGCGCCTGCGAACACGTTCGTGTCGCTGTCGATGAAAGCATAGATGCTGTTGCTGGTTAAGCCGTTGTTAACCTGTGTCCAAGTGTTTCCGTCATCGGTGGACCGAAAGACTCCACCCAAGGTGCCCGCAAAAAGATTATTCCCGTTAATCCAGAGAGCATTGACGAATGTATTAGTTATTCCCGCGTTGACGGGATTCCAGCTTAGGCCACGATCGGATGACCGAAATACCCCGCTGCTCCAGGAAGCGGCGAAAATATAGTTGTTGTTGTATGCGAATGCGGCAATGAGCGGTGCACCTTGGATAACGCCTCCCGCTGTCCAGCTGTTGCCGTCGTCTGTGGAAAAGAAAACTCCACCTCCCCAGCTGCCGGCAAAGATGTCCATCTGTTTCCCATTGGGAATAACAGCCATGGACCAGATGAGTGGCACAGTTATGCCGGAAGTGGAGGAAACCCACGTTGCTCCGTTGTCGGTCGAGCGAAAAACTCCGTCGCCCATGGTTCCCGCGAAAAAGCTGACACCGCCCGTTCCGTCCGGCCGGGCGGCCATGGAATAAACGAACTCGTTGATCAGTCCGACGTTGTCCCAGTTCGCGCCGCTGTCAGTGGAAAGAAAGACCCCGCCTCCACCGGTTCCAACAAAGAAGTTTTCCTGGTCAATGGCGAATGAACGGATGTCACCGGCCGTCATTCCAGTGCTGGACAATGTCCAGTTCGCGCCATTGTCCGATGTCCGATACACGCCGCTTCCCCAGGTTCCTGCGAAAAGCTCCGAACCGCTGGTTTCGAGTGAGAAGATATACTTGTTCGTCAGACCCGAACTGACGTGTTCCCACGAAGTGCCATTGTCCGTCGTCAGGAAAACTCCATCCTCGGTGCCGGCAAAAAGATTTGTGCCAGAACCACCCAGGGAATGAATGAAAGGGCTGGTTAAGCCGGAATTAACTTGTGTCCAATTGCTACCATTATCGGTGGAAAGGAAAACGCCATCGTTAGTGCCGGCGAAAACGTCATTACCGCTGACAGCCAGCGTAGCAATAGTAAGGTTGGTCAAACCATTGTTGACCGCGTTCCACGAGCCACCGTTATCGGTGGAGAGGTAAACTCCACTGCTTGAGGTGCCGGCAAAAATACTGGTACCGTTAACGACAAGCGCAAGAACGTGATCGAGTGGCAGACCGTTACTGACTCTTGTCCAGTTATCACCGTTATTCGTGGAAAGAAAGACGCCTCCATTTCCACTTAACGTGTCAGTGCCTGCAAAAAGATTAGAACCGCTGACTGCAATAGAATTAACAGAGTTGTTTGTTATACCTGAGCTTGTCAGTGTCCAGCTTGCACCGTTGTCCGTTGAACGGAAGACACCACCGCCAATGCCGCCATAAAGAGTGGTGGTTCCGGCGAAAAGACTTGTGCCGGAAACACCCAGCGAATTGACATAGGGATTCGTCAAACCGTTGTCCAATGGCGTCCAACTCGAGCCGTTATCGGTGGAAAGTAAGACACCGCCACCTCTGGTCGCAGAGAACAGATTCGACCCATTGGCAAGGATATCCATCACGGTGGCGCTCCAAGGGCCGTTGGAGCGTGTCCAGTCCGCTTTGGACTTAGTTGGCAGGAAGGCGAGTGCCCAGAGAGCCGCGCAAAAGAGTAAAACAGATTTCTTCATAGGATTTTTATTGTATTGAAGCTGACATCCTCCCTCGCATTTGTGAGAGCGGGAAATCTGTGAGAGCGAGCGCAGCGTCCGCCGGGTACTGCAAGAAATTCGCCGCAAGGTTACGCGGAAAATGCGAAAAATTTTCGGGAACCGAGGATTTTATCTCGGGGCGATTGAGGCGACGATCTTTTCGAAGCGAGGATCGCCGCGCAGGGGATCCCAGAATGGAAGCAATTTTAGTTGGCCGTAGCTGAGGCTGTTCGGTCGGCGCATAGCGGCGATGAGCTGTTCGCACGCGAGCTCTTTCTCGCCGGCCCAGGCAGCGATCATGGCGAAATACTGATTCATGGCCTGGCCGTTGATGGCATCTTCTTCTATTGGGACAAGCTCGACCGCGCGTCGCCCTTCTTGCAGTGCTTCATCCTTTCGTCCGAGAGCCGCGTCGATCAAGCCGAGAACGCAAAGCGTCGGACCATAGTTCGGTTGAGCATCGACGATCTTCTGCTGTTCTGCGCGCGCAGCGGTAAAGGCCGAGTGCGCCTTTTGCTCATCATTTGTCATGCGAGCAATAAGGCCTTCCACGAAGGGACGACTAAACTGCACAACATCGTCGCTTAATGCGGTTTCTCCCAATGCGTTCAGCGCGCTTTCAGCGGTAGCGACGTCGCGCTCCATCAGTGCGCAAAGCAGCCACGTATCAGCGATAGACGGCACTGCGCTGGGATTTTTGGACCGAATCGAATCGATCAATTGATGCAATTTTCCGGTGTCGGCTTTCCAATCCAATTCTACGAATGCACGTGCCAGTTGATTAATCACGTTTGGTTCCACTGCTATCGCGTGATCCAAAGCCGATGCCGCTTCGGCGTAACGCCGCAGGTGTCCGTAACTAATGGCAATCTGGCGCAGTGCGAAGAAGTTTCGCGGGTCGAGGTCTAGCGCGCGTTCGATATTTCGAGTCGATTCCTCCCAGCGTCCCTGGCGTCTTTGAATGTAGCCCTTCATCTCGAATACCCGGGCGTTATTAGGCAATTTTTGCCCCGCAATCTCGAGCTCGGCGAGAGCCGCTTTATAATTCAGATGGCCTCGATACAGGTTTTCCGCTGCCGCCAGGTGCGCTTCGCCTGAATCGGGTCGGAGACGAAATGCTGTTTTGACGGCTTCTTCCGCCAACGCGAGACGCGCCGGGGTGTGGTCATCGCGAAAAAAGTAAAGAAAACCATGAGCATAAGCGAGTTCGCAATAGGCTTGGAAGAAAGACGGATCGCGGGCTACCGCCTGGTTGAGTAGATCGACTGCCTGCAACAATTTCCCTTGGCCCCCCGTCGTCGAACTCACCCACAGAAGAAGATTTTTGGCACGAGCGAACAAATCGAAGGCGGCGAGGTCAGTGGTGATCGGCTGCTCAATGGCCAGTGATTCGGCGGCTGAGATTTTTGCATCCAGCAGGCCGGCAACCTTCTTTGCTATCTCGCTCTGAACTACAAACAGATCGTTCAAATCAAAATCGTATTCCTCGGCCCAGACATGAGTATCGCTGCGCGTGTCGATAAGCTGCGCATTCATATGGACCCGCGCGCCAGTTTTCCGCACGCTTCCCTCAAGCACATGGGAGACTCGAAGAATTTCGCCGATCTGGCGAACGTTTCGTTTCCCGCGATATTCCATCACGCTGGTGCGGCTGATCACTTTCAGGCCGGCCACCTTCGCCAGCTTGGTCAAGATGTCGTCCTGAACACCGTCGGTAAGGGACGCGTCCTCTTTCTCGGGACTTAGATTGTCAAATGGCAGGACGGCTATCCCAGTAGCCGGCGGCGGACGAAACAGTTCGCTTTTCCAGATGATCACGCCGATTGCCGTCGCCAAGGCGACTAGTGACGCGAGCAGACCGGCGACCGCCGGGTTTCGCCGAACCCATTTCCGCCCACGGGCCAACATCGTAATGTGCCGCGCCTGAATCGGTTCATGTTTCAGCCATCGGTCAAGATCTTCCGCCAGAGCAAGCGCCGTAGAGTAGCGGCGCTGCGGGTCCTTCTCCAAACATTTCAGGCAGATGGTCGCCAGATCGCGATCTGTTTTTGCATTCCACAAACGTGGATGCCGTGGTTCGCTTTCTAAGACTAACCGGATTGTTTCGTATGTCGTCCCTCCAGCAAACGGTGGGTGGCCAGTCAAGAGGTGATATAACACCGCGCCAAGGCCGTATACGTCGGTGGCACTTGTTACCCGAGTGTTATTGCCTTTTGCTTGTTCCGGGGCCATGTAACTGGGGGTACCCAACGCTTCCGTCGTGCGAGTGACTGTGCTCTCTGTCTCAACCACGCGTGCCAGGCCAAAGTCCGTCAGATGTGGATCGCCTTTTCTGTCTATCAGAATGTTACCAGGTTTTATGTCACGATGGAGAACGCCCCGCTCGTGTGCATAGTGCAACGTTCGCGCAAGCCTGGCGATAATCTCTGCCGCCTGGCGCGGTGACGTCCGTCCGGACTCGGAAACTTTGTCGAGTGGTTCCCCCTCGATCAGTTTCATGCTGAAATAGCAGGAACCGTCGCGCTCCCCGATCTCGTAGATCGGAACAATGCAGGGATGATCCAGGCTCGCTGCCGCTTCAGCTTCCAGATGGAAACGCTTCAGGTGTCTTTGGGTCGCCCACTGACCAAGGCCAACGATTTTCAGCGCTACGGTGCGGTTGAGACTTTTCTGTCGCGCGCGATACACAATCCCTTGTCCACCGCGCCCCATTTCCTCCAGTAACTCGTAATCGCCAAAGTCTGCCAGCGTATGTCCCGGACGTGCGTTCCGGTAATTTTGGGGCATCGATCTCGAATTTGAATCGCCGAGGCTTTCGGAGTTGATCGCTTCCTCGTCGTCCCCGCCGAACAAGCCACTCTCTAAGAGACATGCGCTGCAAAACTCCTGGGGCGCATCGGCGAAAAATCTTGCGCCGCATTTCCCGCAGAACCTGTTGGCGATCTTCATTCTGGAATTGTCCATCACCTCAAGGGACTAATGCAGGAAATTCGCGAATAGGTTACGCGCGCAACACGGCAACCAGATGACGCAACTCATCCTCTATGTCTCCAGGTGCTATCACCGTATGAGCAATTTCTTCGTGCAATAATTCGCGGTAACGCCGACGCAACCGATGAAAGGCCTGCTTCACTGCGTTTTCAGTCATCCCAAATTCTTCGGCAACCTCCGCCTGCAAAGGGCGATCGGGCTCGTCTGTGAGTAATTTCTTCAATCGATCAAACAACCCGGCGTTACCGGCCGAACGATATTCCTCCGCGAGTCGCGCGAGGACTTCCTCCAAAACAGTCAGGGCCCAGCGGCGCTCGTAGATCTGGTCGGCGCTCAATGTATCTGTGGGTGCGAGATCCGCGCCCTCACTGTCGCCTAACACGTCCAGAGGAACCAATCGACGACCTTCGCCGCGCTTGATAGCCATGGCGCGATATCGCTCGTTCGTCAGGAAATGCTTTAGCGACACAAGCAAATAAGAGCGCAGGCGCCCTTTTTCTCTGCGAACAGTCTCCAGGTCGCGGCGCTCCAACAGCAGCGCAAAAAATCCCTGAGTAAGGTCCTCGGCTTCCTCTGGTCCGGCCCCCTGGCGCCTGATGAAACTGTAAACGGGTCGCCAGTAAGTGCGGCAAAGTTTCTCGAGAGCTTCTTGCGCCGCCGGCGATTGGCTCTGCGCTTCGAGCACTACGCTCCAGTGCGTCGTGGCAAAGGCGACCGCGCCGTTTTGTGCGCCCAAACCCGTCGCACTCCGTGAAGTCCAGCCATCAACGCCCACCCTGTAATCCAAGTGAAGCGGAGCAAAAATCAAGAGGCAACCGCGTTATCTCCAAATCTCCATTGTAACACTCAGCCCTTCCGCTGATGTCCAAGTTCTTCCAATAATTCGATCTGGATCTGTTGAATCTCGAACAATCGGTTGTATTGGCGGCGTAATAAGTGATCGATTTTTTCATGCAAATGCCGGATCTCGAGCTCGGCTTTCAAATTGACTTTGTAATCGTTCTCCGCTCGTAAACGGTCTCGCGCTTCGGCCCGGTTTTGGCTCATCATGATGACCGGCGCCTGGACAGCGGCGAGACAGGAGAGGATCAAATTGAGAAGGATGAACGGATAAGGATCGAACGCTCTGGTAGCGAGCAACGCGATGTTCGCACCGATCCACACGAAGATAACAGCGCCAAACGTAATAAGGAACTTCCAGCTACCGCCGAACTCAGCAATGCGGTCTGAAAGACGTTCGCCAAAGGTGAGTTTCTTTTCGAATTGCTTCTCGATGTCGCTGGAGAGAATCTCGTGCTGTTGCAGGCTTTCGATCACTTCCTGGTCGAGGGCGGAAAGCTCGCCGATCTCTTCCTGCAAAACCTCTTTTACGTAATCCTTTCGGAATTTGCCCAGATCATCGAAACAGATGAACTCTTTGCTATCCAAGGCCGGGGCTTCTTTCTTGATGAACTCAAGAAGCGACGGTCGAATCAGTTCCGCCACCATTCCGCCGTGGGGGGATTTCGGTTTCTTGCAGATCTGACAGAATTGCAGCGCGGTTGCAGTGTGGCTCATTGAGATTTCGCCGCTGAATTAAGCCGCTCTCATGCCACTTGTCGATGCCCGCTTGAATCGATGATTGACGGTTTTAAGCTTCCGCGATGGAAGAAGCAGAAGTTCCTCTCGAACATTTGCATGAAGAAGTAAAGGAGAGGGCGGAGCACAGCAACGCGACGTGGATTTCGTGGGTAGCACTGAGCACTGCGATTCTCGCCGTGCTTGCCGCAATTGCCGGACTCCTCTCCGGGCAACACGTGAACGAGGCGATGATGAACCAAATCGAGGCGTCCAATCAATGGAACTATTATCAGGCCAAGAGCATCAAGGCTTCAGTCCTTGACGCAAAAATGTCTCTCGCCGGTGCGCCTAACGAATCGGACCAATCAAAGCGCGATCGATACGAGAAAGAGCAGGAAGAAATCAAATCAGACGCCGAGCGCAAGGAGGCCGCAGCGAAATCGAACTTTCACCAGCACGAAGTGTTCGCGCGCGGGGTGACCATGTTTCAAATCGCGATTGCCATCGCAGCAATCTCAGCGCTTACAAAGAAGCGTTCGTTTTGGTTTGTGAGTTTGATTTTCGGACTCGTCGGTTGCGTGTTTCTCGTCCTCGCGGAGATGGGGAGTTCTGTGGAAACGCTATTCAAAAACCATTAGAATTGGGGTGGCGGATTTTTAATTGGCGCGTGATTAGCGACCCAGTCCGCGCTCACCGAGCCAAGGGAAGTGGCGTGGCACCCGGCGCCTGTGGGATTTGAGTCCGAACGACTCGATGGCTTTGCTTCGGATGTGCGCGACAAATGGAGCAATTCTTTCCAATAATCCGTTCCCATGATCACAATCGGAAAATTTTTGATCTTCCCGGTTTGAATCAAAGTGAGCGCTTCGAACAGCTCGTCGAGTGTGCCAGCGCCGCCCGGCATTACCACGAACGCGTAGGAATACTTAACTAACAGCGTTTTGCGGGCGAAGAAATAATGCATCCGCACGCAGCGATCGAGATAAACGTTGGTCGGCTGTTCGGAGGGCAGTTCGATGGTGCATCCGACTGAGCGGCCTCCGGCTTCCCTGGCGCCACGATTTGCCGCTTCCATAATGCCGGGACCGCCGCCAGTTATGACAGTGAAACCAAGCCGTGCAATGGCCGCGCCCATTTTTCTCGCCAGCTCGTAATGCGGATCGCCGGGCTTGATTCTGGCCGAGCCGAAAACGGTCACGCATGGACCGACAAAGTGGAGTGTGCGAAATCCACGCAGAAAATCGCGCATCACCCGCAAAAGCGTTAAGAATTCGGCTAAGCGTGAACGAGGTCCTTCCAGGAAAATTTCGTCGGCAGGTTCCGAAGAACTGCTCGCTGCCGAACTCGCCTTGGTGAGCGTTTCTATGTCGGGAGCGTCTTTCCCTGCCACAATCGTCGCCTCATTCATCTCCCTCGCCGAGCAAGCCATGGATCACGCTGCCATGAATTGTCATTGGCAGAGGGTTTACGAGTCGTAGCGCCGACAAGCAAGTCTCGATTAATCCTCCGAGTAACAACGGCAAAACTAAACGCCAGAATCTTTGGAAACCGGACTTTTCTGACTGGAAACGACGTTACTCGCCATTCGACGAACTTTTTTCAGCCAACGCCGCGCCCAAGTGTACTCGGTGGCAAGAATAGCCAACCCGATCGGAATAACGATGAATGCTGGCCCCGGCAAAACCAGCAGGGCTACGCCTATTAGCAAGACCGTTACTCCGACCACAGAGACAATCACGCGTCTAGCAATCTTGATATTCTCAGTGCTCCAAATGCTGGAGAGACGTTTCATCCACGAAAGGGAGTCGACGGACTTTTCTGCGGCAAGCTGGGCCCTCATGATCATAAGATCGTCTCCTAGCCCCGGAGCGGATCGGTGCCCGCGGGACTAATCAGCCTTGATCGCGGCGCGTAAGCGATCAAGAAACGGCACTTGTGTCGACTTGAGTTTGCGTCTCGCAATTTCGTCAGAAAAAAAGCACACCCGATCGACCTCTGGAAACATCTTGCGTTTGCCGGAACGCGGTGGCCATTCCATTTCGAACAAATTTGATTTGCATTCGAACGATTCTGGCAAATCGCCTTCGAACGCCCAGCCGTGCACAGTTTTGCCGCCTTTTTGTATGATTGAGCCGAGCTCAATGTAGTTGCGAACAGTTTTGGGTCGGAAACCGACCTCCTCTTCGAATTCAATTTCAGCGCGTGTGAGCAAATCTTCTCCCGGAGCCGCCTCGCCCTTTGGGATCGTCCATGCGCCCTCGTCTTTTTGGACGTGGAAGGGTCCACCGGGATGCGCCAGCAGAACTTCAAATTTGTTTTTCCTGCACCGGAACATCAGCAGGCCGGCGCTGATTCGACTTCGTTTGGATTTTGGGTGCTCCCGCACCCCGTCATCTTACGCGGAAACCTCTTCAGTGCATTTTGTCAGAAGACGCGCTCTTATCATTTTTTGTCACCCCACAAGTGGAACGTGTAGGTGAACACAATATAACCCATCACACGGCTCAGATCGTCGTTACTGAAATAGATCGCTGGATTGAACTGGAAATCCCGTGTGACATTGCAGGTGAAACCAATCGTCGACGAGTTTTCAGAACCGCTCTGCCAATCGAACTGCACTCGCCATCGCTCATTGAAGTCATAGGCGTAGCCAAGGATTGCTTCGTTTTTGTATCCGGCATGAATGGCTCCCGCAATGAACTTATGGTGCTCGGTGTAGTAGCCTGCCTCGATATAGGGTTGCGGATCTACATCCAAGTGAGGCGACCAGTTCACGAATCCAACTGAAAGAAGAAAAGGCTCTTTCGTTAACAATCCGATCTCCGTCCCGAAGATCCAATCATCCGGCTGGAATCCGCGAAACACAGCGACCTCGGCCCATTTGGTCAGGCCGAGCTCGGCTTGCAATTCATATGGGTTCGCAATCCGTTTGTCTTGGATTTGCAGACTCAACGAGAGATCGCCTTCCCCTTGCAGGTCCGGCGTCACAATTTGACTCAAACCTTTCGTTGTAGCGAAAGATGAGGGAGCGCTCGAAAGAATCGTGATCATCATGACGATGATCTTCATGCCGTTCTTTAACTTTTTAGTCGCCGTTTGTTTAGGCAAAGCGTTCGACATTCCGCCGTGAGTAAAACGAGTGTTTGGGAATTTGTCGATTCCATGTTGAACCGCGGCCGTGCGATTTTAAGATTAAGGATCATGCGCGTGCTCGCCGTTGACGCTTCTCTGCGCAACACCGGTGTCGCAATTGTCGATGCAAACAATGGCAAACCGCGCTCCGTCTATTTCGGGACGATCCACAATGTCAGCTCGCTGCATTCCTCGTCTTGTCTGGTCGCCATCCGCGATCGGTTGGTCGAACTCATTCGGGAACACGAACCAGACTGCTGCGCGCTCGAATCGGTCATTTATGTGCAAAGCTACAAAACCGCGATTCTCCTCGGAGCCGCGCGAGGGGCTGCCATCCTGGCTGCCGCAGAAAACGGATTACCAGTTTTTGAGTATTCACCGAAACGAATCAAACAATCCACCGTTGGTCGTGGCGCGGCAGACAAAAATCAGGTGGCGTTCATGGTGCGCGCCCTTCTCGGTTTAACAGAAACGCCGGATGCAGACGCCGCCGATGCTCTGGCGATCGGGCTTACGCACCTGCGCTCGCAGGAAGTCGCAAGCCTGGGTATCCCGGGAGCGACGCGGATATGAACCTAGCGCCTCTTGATCTTCGCGTTCGCTGGCTCGGCCGAATGGATTTTGCGACCGCGCTTGCGTTGCAGGAAGAAATCGTGTTGAAGAGGCATCGCGATTCTTCGATGGAAGACCAGTTGCTCTTACTCGAGCATGAGCCCGTTTACACCATTGGGCGGACGCCGGATCAATCGAGTTTGTTGGGCGCCGGGCATTTGCCGCATCCTCTTTTCGTCATCAATCGCGGTGGCCAGGCTACTTATCACGGGCCCGGGCAGCTAATGGGTTATCCGATTATCGATCTGCGTCGATGCGGCCAGGATTTACACAAATATTTGCGCTGGCTCGAACAATTGCTCATTGATCTTCTCGCAGAAAACGGAATCACTGCTTGCCGGCGCGAATCGCTTACTGGAGTTTGGGTGGGCAACCGCAAGATTGTTTCGATTGGTGTCGGCGTTCGCCATTGGATTACGATGCACGGTTTTGCGTTGAATGTTTCTGGCGATCTTTCGCCATTTAACCACATCGTTCCATGCGGCATTAATAATATTGCAATGACGTCGATGGAAAAAGAAACGGGAATGCCATTCACGGTTGCTCGCGTTGCCGCGTCGCTTGAGAAATTGGTATTAAAACAGTTTGGTGATTTGCGCGTTATTCGAGAGGCACAACCGATTAACGTTTAAGAAATAGAATCCATAGAAGATGATCCCTCTCGAAGACAACGTGGGTGATATCGTCGGAAAAGCGCAACGCGGCTTGGGCGTTTCCGATTCCGAACTGGCAAAAAAAGCGGACGTCAGCTTGGAAACGATCCGTAAACTACGCGAAGGCGATGTCGATGAGCAGGCCGTGCAGCAGGTCGCCCCGGTCCTGGATCTTTCCGCGGGCCCGCTTTGCGAGCTGGCGAAAGGCGAATGGCGTCCAGAAAGAATCGATGAGCGCCACGGGTTCGCGCAATTCACCACGGATTATCATGAAATGGCCGTGAACGCCTATCTCGTTTGGGATCCGGCAAGCCGCGTTGCCGCGGCCTTCGATACCGGAGGCGATTCCAGCGAAATGGTGCGATTTGCCAAGCGCCACAAATTGAACATGCAACTGATTCTCCTTACCCATGCGCATCCCGATCATATCGCTGACCTGCCGCGTCTGCGCGAGGAAACCCGTGCGGACGTTTTTGTTCCAGCCCGCGAACCTGTCTCCGGCGCGGAACTCATCGAAGAAGGCAAGCATTTTCATCTCGGAAATCTGGAAATTGATACGCGACTGACCTGGGGCCATTCCCAAGGTGGAATGACATATGTAGTAACGGGCCTTGCGCGGCCAATCGCCATTGTGGGCGATTCGCTTTTTGCCGGATCGATGGGCGGCGGAAATGTCTCCTATCAGGACGCGTTACGAAATAACCTCGAGAAAATTCTGACATTACCGAACGAAACAATTATTTGCCCGGGACACGGTCCCATGACGACCGTCGGTGAGGAGAAGCGCCACAATCCATTTTTCGCCGGAAAAGTTTGAAAAACGTTTGATGGTTGATGTTTGCCGGCAAAAGGAACGCAGGATTGCAGCGAAAAAATTTAGCGCGGTCATCCTGAACGGCGGGAAGGATCTCACACTGGCTAATTGGTTACGTCGTCTACCTTGTGCGGGCCGGCGCCTCCACTGCGGGGGTCCCTCGCTTGGCTTGGGATGACAATGCGTAGTGATTAGGGGTACAATTCTTTTATGAACATCGGTTTTGTCGGAGTGGGCCGCATGGGCGCGAACATGGCGCGCAGATTGAAAGATCGACAATTTCACATCACCGCTGTTTATGACATGAATCGCGCGGCCGCTACCTTACTCGCCGCTGAGCTCGGTTGTGCGGCGGCTCAGGATTTATCGGAAGTAACTGCTGAATCTGACGTGATCTTCACAGTTGTGACTGACGACAACGCGATGCGACACATCTTCGCAGGGAGCGGCGACAATTTGCTAATTAACGCGCGCGGCAAACTTTTCATTAATTGCGCGACAATCTCACCACAGGTTCATGTTGAGGTGGAAAAGCTGGCGCAGCAAGCTGGGGCACAAACACTCGAAGCGTGCATGGCTTCGAGTATTCCGCAGGCCCGTGAAGGCAGGCTTTATTTGATGTGCGGCGGAACAGAAGATGCATTTCGTAAGGCCGAACCGATCTTGAAGGAGCTGGGTTCGGAGATCCGTTTTATTGGTAATGCTGGCGAAGCCGCAAAGGTGAAGGCGCTCGTCAACATGGTGATGAACATCAACACCGCAGGACTCGCGGAGGGACTCGCGCTCGGCTCGGCGCTCGGTTTGGATTTGGAAATGTTGAGAAAGATGTTTTCTCAGACAGGCGCGGCCTCGCGCGTACTCGAAACCGATGGCGAAGATATGCAAAATCGCGATCACAGCTGCTTTTTCTCTGCTGCGCACGCCGCCAAAGATAGCGGAATCGCTCTCGAGCTCGGGCGCAGTCTTGGCCTCGATTTGCCCCTCGCGCGCGCGACCAAGGAACAATACGATCGCATGGTCGCGGAAGGCTTGGGTGAACTCGACAAATCGGGCATCGCCGAGCTCACATTCAAAGATCGGCATAAACATTCCGGCAATCGGGTGTGATTCTGTCTTAGTCGAGATCGTAATCGAATCTGCCTGGTGGGGCGTGCTTCTGGCGAACCGCCGTCGATAAATCTCTCGAACGCTCTTGCTTACGGCAAACTGGTTGACCTAGTCGGTGCGGTGCTGCTCTATCCGCCAAATTGGCCGAGTCGGTAAACTTTACATTTTTTAGAACTCGCTCCGGCGGTTTCCGGATAGGAATGGTGACAGGATACTAAACAGGGGCCGCACGAAGCGCATGCCCCTTCGAACAATCAAGCGCCAACTGTCCCGGCGACGAAAGTTCGGTCGCCGCAGCGACACAAAATCTTCTCAAGGGATTGAGCAAATAAACAAAATGAAGACTAACAACATAATTACACTAACGATTTTAGCCCTCGGCGGGCTGGTGATGAACCCGGCTGCTTTTTCGGGACAACTGCCTCACCGGCCTCTTCCGGTGCCTCCGGTCAGGTCAACGCCTGTGCCCCGTCCGGTCGGGACGCCTGCTCCCGCACCAACTCCCGCGGCCAATAGTATCGCGATCTCCTATGAGACGTCGGCAGCATCGAACATCGCCATCAGCGTAACAGCCGGGCAAGCCGGAGCACCTGCGGGATTCTCTGTGCAGTGGATGACACTCGCCGATTATGTTGCCTTGGGAAACCAATGGCCCGTAGCTTCAGGGGTTCCCAACGCCGCGGCTCCTAGCTTCTGCAAAGCAAACTTCAGCGGTATCGTGCCATGGGGGTCGGCTTGTGCGAGTTACAATCTGCATGCCGGACAAAGCGTCACTATCACAATCGGAGATGACAGCCTGTATGACAACTGTGCTGTATCTAGCCCTTGTTCTGACAGCCCGCTGCTGTGTAACACTGCGTATGTATTCCGTGTCTCCGCGGCGGCTTCCAACATCGACCTGAGGAGCAACACGATTATGTGCGCCACGCTACCGTGCGTCGGCAGCCCATGCACCTACACGCAAGGCTACTGGCGTAACCACCCAAATGCCTGGCCGGTGACCAGTCTCACGCTTGGAACAGTCACTTACCAGGCTGCGGAACTCATGGCTATCCTGGATAATCCTGCCCAGGGTAACGGGCTAGTGATACTGACGCATCAGCTCATTGCCGCGAAGCTGAACATAGCCAATGGAGCGGATCCGTCGGCGGTTCAACAGGCCGTAACTGATGCCGACAACATGATCGGAGCCCTGGTGGTACCGCCAATTGGCAACGGCTACTTGCAGCCGGGACAAACCGGCGACTTGACCGAAACCCTCACGGAGTACAATGAGGGAACCATTGGTCCCGGTCACTGTAATGATTAGTTGTTACAAAACAAATGAGGAAGGCCCAATAAGGGCGCCAATCATTAGTTACCAGATCGTTCGATAGGATTTAATAATCCGCAATCTCATGAACGGGGGCACAACGCTTGTGCCCCCGTTTCGTTATTCGCAGAAAGAGTAAAACTCAAACGGATCTTCTTAAAGCAGTTCACTTCTGCTGATCGATCTGTTATTGATCGATTCGCCGAAAGGCTTGCCCAGGTTTTGGCCAGTGAGAGCGCTGTGCCGTATCGGAATCGCAGAGTAAGCGACGCTCCGTAGCCCTTTTGCCGTTCTTTTCTACTGGCTCGTCACAGGCCGGTCCGGGCCGAATAGAGCATGGCCAGCACCCTGCGTTTCGACAAATAAACGAAAATCTGAACTTTTGTGGGAACTTTGGTGTGTAGCTTCCGGATAAAGACCTAGGACGTGGTTTGAACCGTGGATACTGCAACCTCCAAGTCTACACGGGAGAGCTATGTCGCCAAGCCCAGCTTGGATAACTTAACATCCTTGTAACAATCCAGGGGCTTATCTGCCTTTAAAGGAAAGGCTGGAATACTGTCTAGCTTTCTCAAGTAATGAGCATGGGAGGCTTCTGCCTAAGAAGGAGCTAATCCTGTCACTTACGAATGCTCCTGGCGACACAATTGGTAACACAAGTGATGCGATATAACAGGATCGAATAACACGCGGTCTTTTTCGAGAACCTGGGTGCGCCATTCCCGGATAAAGACCTAAGCAGAGGAAAACATTAGCTGCTTCAGCATGAGGCAGCAGATCCCGTTCCGACACAAAAATGAAAAGTACATTTCTAAGACGGATAGCAGCAGTATTGACTATCGTAGTGGCCTTAGCGCAATTCGCGCCGGTGGAGGCAGCAAAACGCAATAAGAGAAAAAGGCACCGCAACCATCACTCGAAGGAGCTTTTGGGTGCTGCAGATATACAAAGGAAAGCTGCGCAATATGCGCATGAACTTCTTCTGGACTTGCCAGCTGGTGCGCTTGGCAGTGTCTCGATCACCGAAGGAACGGACTTTCAGACCGCAGTTCGAAAGAATGTTCGCGGGCTGAAGGCGGCGATTGCCAACTCATCATGGCCGCAAGCAGCGAAGAACGCCGCATTCTGGAATTTGCCTCCTCAATTGATTGGCGGAGGAGGAAGTGGAAATTGGTCAGGAGAAACGTCCAATGGCGGCTACTGTTTTTGTTGGACGCGGACGACCATCTTTTTCAAGGACCCGTGGTACGTAATTCGTTTTACAGTGAAAATTTGTTGTACGCCTGCACCTACACCGACCCCGAGCCCCACGGCGACACCGAGCCCTACGGCAACACCTACCCCTTCTACTCCAACGCCGACACCGACCCCTTGGAGACCGACTCCTACGCCGACTCCGACACCAAGTGTAACGCCTACTCCTACACCGACGGCGTCTCCTACGGCTACACCAACAGCAACGCCGACGGCCACGCCAACGGCAACACCGACCGCAACGCCGACGGTTACGCCTACGCCTAGTCCGACTGCGACGCCCACACCTACACCGACACCTACTCCTAAACCAACTTCAACACCTACTCCGACCCCAACAGCGACACCGACGTCTACACCAACCGCGACGCCTACCCCTACGTCAACTCCGACCCCTACTCCGACAGCTACGGCGACTCCTACTGCAACCCCTACCTCGACGCCAACAGCAACACCAACCCCAACATGTACTCCAGGGGCACAATGTGTTTATACACGTGATGAGTGGACTGCAATTCCAAATTGGCCAGTACAGGAACTGCAATTAGGAAATGTAATTTACGATCGGGGAGAACTTCAATTCATCATGGACGAATCAATCGGTAACAACGGATTGATAGCGGTAGCGCAAGAAGAAATTGCAGCAAAGCTAAATATTGCAAATGGTGCACACTTTGACTGTATTGCACAAACAGTCACAGACGTTGACGTACTGATCGGAAATTTGGTCATACCGCCTATTGGTAGCGGGTTTATTCCACTTGGTAATGTACAAGGATATGTAAATCAACTTGCCCAGTACAATAAGGGAGATCTCTGTTGTGCAATGCATTGCTCAGCAACTCCCACTCCGACGCCCACACCAACCGCAACACCGACTCCATGTCAGTTAGACAAACCGGCTATTGCGTGTTCCACGTCCGCGTCTTCAAACATAGCCGTCGATGTCATTGCTGGAGAGTCCGGCGCTCCGAATGGGTTTGTCATTGAATGGATGACTGTGACGGACTTTCTCGCGAACGGAAGTCAATGGCCTGATGATCCATCGAACGTTTGCCAGGCCATCTTTTCCAACAATTTGGCACCAAATCAAACCGTTGAAGTGGTCATCGGCGACGATCGATTATTCGACACCCTGGGTGTGCAAAGCGATTGCTCCGGCGAGCCACTCTTGTGCGACACCGCCTATGTGTTCCGCTGCCGCACCAATGAAACAGAGTCTTGCGATGCAAGCCAGTGGGGTAACACCATCACCTGCGCGACGTTGCCATGCAATCCGGGCCAAAATTGCACGTATACGCAAGGCTACTGGAAGAACCATTCCGACGTTTGGCCGTTGCAGAGTCTGACACTTGGCGCGGTCAGCTACAACGCATCACAGTTACTTCAAATCCTGAATCGTCCCGCGCAGGGCAACGGCCTTGTGATCCTGGCCCACCAGCTCATTGCCGCAAAATTGAATATAGCTAACGGAGCGGATCCGACAGTGATCCAGCAAACGGTAGTTGACGCAGACACCATGATTGGAGGACTCATTGTACCCCCGGTTGGCAGCGGTTATTTGTCGCCAGGCCAGACGAGCGGCCTAACGGCTACCCTCACGGAATACAACGAAGGAACGATCGGCCCTGGACACTGCGACGACTGACACGGTGCCACGGCGCCGACCGTGAAGAGAATCGTCGGTATTGACCTGCACGGGGAAGAAAAGCTTCCCCAGCAGGGTTAGGGAACCTGGCGAGGCGGGGAAAATCTTGCGGTGAAATGCCCGGTCAATTTTGATGGCAGCGTTTTTGCTTGCCATACCCCGTGAGAAGTGGCCGATCGCTTCTTTGGCTGGCACCGTCTGCCGGCAGAGGTGGATTTACCGTTGAGATGCAGTATTCCAGCAGCGGGCGGAAAATTCTGGGCTTGCCTAACAATCGTCCAAATGAGAAGATCCGCGGCTGTGAAACCCGAGGCCTCTCCGGCAAGTGCCCACCGCCCAGACCGCTTCATGACGACCCGGTGGAGTATTGTCTTGTCGTGCACGGACTCTCAGGGTGACGAAGAGAAGGCGCACGCGGCCCTAACCGAGCTCTGCAAAATCTATTGGCGGCCAGTCTTTGCGTTCATCTGCCGCCAGGGGCACTCGGTCCCCGACGCCCAGGATCTGACGCAAGATTTTTTCGCCATGGTGCTGAAGGGTCGTCTTCTGCAGCGGGCCGATCGAAGCCGGGGACGGTTCCGCTCACTCGTGCTTAAGGCATTACAGAATTTCCTGCACGACGCCGTGGATAAACGTCACGCCCGAAAGCGTGGTGGCGATGTGCAATTCGTTTCGTGGGATGATTGGATGGCTGAGGCGCCATCGCACTTGTCAATTCCAGAGCAGGAGTCTGAAAATTGGTCGCCGGAAAGAATTTTCGATGTGCGCTGGGCGGCGACAGTGGTCGAGCGCGCGTTGCGGCGATTGGGCGACGAATGTGAAAAGCGCGGTCGTCGACGGGTGTTTGATGTGTTGAACACCTGCCTCGCAGCGGAGCGAGAAGATGTTTCCTACGCGAAGTTCGCGAAAACGCTCGGCCTGCAGGAGGCAGCGGTGAAACGTCTTGTGCACAGGCTACGCGAACGCTATCGCGCGCTGCTCCGCGAAGAAGTTGCTCAAACCGTTGAAGGACCCAGTGAGATTGACGACGAACTCCGCTATCTCTGCGCGGCGTTGAGCGCGGCAGAATAGACCAGAGAACCATCGCTCTTCGGTTCCGCCCCGGCAACCGGTGGCCACGCTGGCCCGGACTTGAAACGGGTCCCAAATGCCCGCGAGAAATAGGGAAGCTTCGATCCCGACCGACAAGCACTCCATCTCGCAATCGCTTGTCCTTTGCCCGTTAATCCATTTCTTCGCGCGCGGTGATTTGAATTTGGTCACTTTCCTCTACCGCTGCAATACGGCACCAAGCTGATTCGTGTCCGTTAATGATGCGCATTCATGGTTAGAATTTTTTCGAGAACTCCGCTGTTCCGTTTCCGGAGAAAGCATAGAGAAGGCGTCAGAGCTGACAGCCGGTACTGGGCTTTCGCTAACTGCTCTTTCTCGTTTGCAGTCTTTTTAACTTTTCAGAATCCGATGAGCGGCATTCCTGTTTCTATTCGACTGCAAAAGGAACCGCTTACCTGTCCGCAATGCGGATCGGCATCGCGTATTGGGCGCAGTCTCTGTCTGAGTTGTCTGCTTGCTCAGGGTCTGCGCGGCCGGGTTCCCCTGCGGCCGTCGGAAGAAACGCTTGAGGATGTGCTCGGAGAACTCGACGTGCAGGACGCCGAGTGGCGAATAGGCGATTATCAAATTCTGGAAGAAATCGGGCGCGGTGGGATCGGCGTGGTTTATCGGTCGCGACATAGACGGCGCATCGTGGCACTGAAAAGAATCCTATCTTACCACGCCGATTCACGGGACACCGTGATGCGTTTTCGGCGCGAAGCGGAGGCCGCCGCAAGCCTGGTTCATCCGAACATTCTGCCTATTTATGAAGTAAGCGAATACGACGAAGGGCCGCCTTTTTTCAGCATGAAATTTGCCAGTGGCGGGAGTTTGCTGGATGCGGCACCGGCTTTACGAAATGAACCACGTCGCGCGGTGGCGTTGATGGCGAAGGTGGCGCGTGCGGTGCAATACGCACATGGGCAGGGGATCCTGCATCGAGATTTAAAACCGGGGAACGTTTTGCTGGACGGTCGGGGCGAACCGCTGGTTAGCGATTTCGGTCTCGCCAAATGTCTTGAGCCGACGAGCAACCTGACGCGGACACTCACCGCCTTTGGCGCGCCTCATTACGTGGCACCAGAGCAAGTGGATCTAGGAGGCAGTGCAGCAGGGAAACTCACTCCTGCGGCTGACGTTTACAGTTTGGGTGCGATTTTGTTCGATTTGCTGACGGGTCGTCCGCCATTTTTGGGTGAGCACGCGCTAAAGGTGATCCAACAGGCGGGCGAGAAACCGGCGCCGAAATTGCGCACTCTTGTGCCAGGGTTGGATCGGGATTTGGAGACGATCTGCGCGAAATGTTTGGAGCGAGAGCCAGGTGCGCGGTATCGCTCTGCGGGCGCTCTGGCCGAAGACCTCGAATGTTGGCTGGAAGGTCAGGCCATCGCCGCGCGCCCTCTCTCAGCGCCCGCGCGCGCGCGGCGCTGGATGCGGCGGAGCCCGGCTATTGCTGGAATGGCGGTGCTCCTGATGGTGTTGGGGTTGGCCGCGGGGGCGACGTTGTGGAAGCGCAGCGCGTCAAGCCCTCCAGCAACGACCGGGATTGCTGTTCTACCTTTCGAAAGTTTGAGCGACAGCAAAGAGGACGCAATTTTTGCCGATGGTGTTCAGGATGACATTCTGACCAAACTTGCCAGCATTCGCGATCTCAGGGTCATCAGCCACACCAGCGTAATGAAGTATCGCGGAGAGCGACATGTTCGTGAAATAGGAACAGCCCTCGGGGTTTCGCACATTCTTGAGGGTACTATCTCCCGCAGTCGCGGGAGCGCGCGCTTTCATCTCAAGATTCGATTGATAGACGCTCGCACTGGTACTCTGGTCTGGGCGGAGGAATACGATCGCGATTTGAGTGACCTGTTTGCCGTCCAGAGTGAGCTTGCGCGAACGGTCGCTGGACGTCTTCGCGCGAAAATTTCGACCGCCGAGAAACTGGCCGTTGAACAGCCACCAACCACCGATCTCATTGCTTTCGACCTCTACAACCGCGCGAAGAATTTTCTCGCCTTGCGCCTTAGCAGCGGTGTGAAAGCAAATTTGCTGCAAGCGATCGATCTGTTGAACGAGGCCGTTGCACGTGATCCCTTCTTTCTCCAGGCGTATTGCCAGCTTGCTTACGCCCATGATCAGCTTTATTTCCTTGGCTACGATCATACTCCGGCACGGTCGGCATTGGCTGAAGCGGCCATCGAACGGGCGTTTCGTCTTCACCCAGATGCGGGCGAAATTCACTTGGCCCATGCGCGAAATCTTTATCATGAACACCTCGATTATGGTGGCGCTCTGGCTGAACTAAAGCTTGCCCGCCAGACCTTGCCCAATGATGCACGAATATTCCGGATGATGGGGTACATCCAGAGGCGGCAGGGACTCTGGGAAGAGTCCACACGAAGCCTTGAGCGGGCACTTGATCTAGACCCGCGCCATGTTGAAACGCTCCAGCAAATTGCGCTCAGTTACGGAGTTCTCAAGCGTTATGCTGACGAAAAGTCTGTGCTGGATCGCGCGCTGGCTATTGAGCCAACCGATTTCGATACCAAGATCGCGCTTGCAGCTCTTCAATTTCACTGGAAGGCCGATACCCGGCCAATGCGCGACACGATTGATTCCATTCAGTCAACAAACCCCGAAGCCTTGTCGAATGCCGTTGATGAGCAGCTCAGTTGGGCGCTTTCCGAGCGCGATGTTGCCGCTGCGAAAGATGTGCTCGACACAATCGACCACACACCGTTAACAGACTACTCGGTCCATTTGAATCGTTCGATAGTCGAGGGTGTCATCGCCCGCATGACGCAAAATGACGGTGATGCCCATGCTGCGTTCACTGCCGCCCGCGCTCAAGAGGAGAAAGCGATTCAGGCCGAACCAAACTACGGCCCAGCGCTGTGCGTGCTTGGTTTGATCGACGCAGGTCTCGGCCGAAAGGAAGAAGCGCTGCGCGAGGGTCGGCGCGCAGTCGAACTCGTCCCAGTGGAAAAAGATGCATTGGTCGGTCCCACGATGGTCAAGTATCTGGCAATGATTGCAGCATGGGTTGGCGAAAAAGATCTGGCTTGCGAACAGCTGGCCATAGCCATTCGTCCACCAAGTACGGTCAGCTATGGTCAACTAAAACTCTTGCCGTTTTGGGACCCGCTTCGGAGCGATCCGCGCTTTGAGAAAATCGTCGCTTCACTGGCGCCCAAAGAGGACGAAAACAGATGAAAGCGTGGTTCACGCATTCGGCTCGCTTTTGGCGGGCGCAATCTGAAATGGAGCGATAGCGGGAGTGATTACAGTTTTTACGGAATAAACAAAATCGTGTGAATAACTTATCCAAAAAAAATTTCCTTTTTTTCTTTGCAACTTTGTGAAGTTCATCTAGCATCGTGATCTTTTAAATGAGCGATCCTCGTACTGACATTCCTGTTTCAACAGGGGTGCCAAACCAATCCTTTACTTGCCCGCAGTGCGGATCGGCATCGCGCGTCGCTCGCAGTTTGTGTTTAAGCTGTCTTCTTTCCGCAGGGGTCGGCGCCAATGGGCACAATGATGACCCGCCGGCCGAAGTTTCGGCGGCGGTGGAGGCGGAACCTTCCTCGAAGGCGGAAACACTGGATGACTTGCTCGGTGAACTCGATGTGTGCGACGCCGATTGGCGCGTAGGGAATTATCAAATTCTGGAAGAAATCGGGCGTGGCGGGATGGGCGTCATTTATCGGGCACGACAACGGCACTCGCGCCGCATCGTGGCGTTGAAGCGAATTTTGTCGTATCACGCCGATTCTCAGGAAACGCTGGCGCGTTTCCGCCGTGAGGCACAGGCTGCCGCGAGCCTCGATCATCCGAACATTCTGCCGATTTATGAAGTGAGCGAATGCGACGATGGGTTGCCTTTCTTCAGCATGAAATTTGCCGGTGGTGGGAGTTTGCTGGATGCGGCACCGGCCTTGCGGAATGAACCACGTCGCTCGGTGGCATTGGTGGCGAGAGTAGCGCGTGCGGTGCAATACGCGCATGGGCAGGGGATCCTCCATCGAGATTTGAAACCGGGGAACGTTTTGTTGGACGGTCGGGGCGAACCGCTGGTTAGCGATTTCGGTCTCGCCAAATGGCTGGACAGTAGCAGTCACCTAACGCGGACGCTTACTATTTTTGGTACGCCCGGTTATATTGCGCCCGAGCAGGTGAATGGATCGTCGGCCGGACTTGGTCCTGCGTCCGATATATATAGTTTGGGTGCGATTTTGTTCGATTTGCTGACGGGTCGTCCGCCATTTTTGGGTGAGCACGCGCTAAAGGTGATCCAACAGGCGGGCGAGAAACCGGCGCCGAAGTTGCGCACTCTTGTGCCAGGGTTGGATCGGGATTTGGAGACGATCTGCGCGAAATGTTTGGAGCGAGAGCCAGGTGCGCGGTATCGCTCTGCGGGCGCTCTGGCTGAAGATCTCGAACGTTGGCTGGAAGGCCGCCACATTATTGCACGTCCTGTTTCGCCGCCCGAGCGCGCATGGCGCTGGACGCGGCGACATCCGTTAACCGCCGCGATGGCGGCAATGTTAATGGTGTTGGGAACGGCAGTCGGCGCATTGATTTGGAACGGCGAAATGGCGGGGCCGCCAGCGGCAAGTGGTATTGCGGTCCTACCGTTCGAAAGTCTGAGTCCAGACAAAGACAATGCATTTTTCGCCGACGGTGTTTACGACGGCGTTTCCACCAAACTGGCAAAGGTGGCCAATCTGAAGGTGATCAGCCACAACAGCGTTGCAAAATATCGCGGCGCTCGGAATACACAGGAAATTGGTCATGCTTTGAATGTCGCGTACGTGCTCGAGGGAAGCGTGCGCAGGGAAGCGGGGAGAATCCATTTGAACGCCCAGCTAATTGATACGCGCACGGACGCGCACGTATGGGCGCAAGAATACGATCGGGAGTTGAGTGACGTCTTCACGCTACAAAGCGAAATTTCACAAAAGATCGCAGATCAGCTTGGAGCTGAAGTCTCATCGGCGGAAAAAGCTGCCATCAAAGAGCCCCCGACCACAGACCTTGTTGCCTACGATCTCTACCTACGGTCCAAAGACCTGATCAATGGTATTTCCTTTAGTACGCGCGCAGGAGAAGACTTGCTGCAAGCCGTACAGATGCTTGATCAGGCTGTCGCGCGCGATCCTCTTTTCTTTGATGCCTACGGTCAACTCGTAGGCGCCCATGATCGAATTTATTTCCTCGGCTTCGATCACACCGATGCGCGACTTAAGTTGTCTGAATCAGCCATTCAATCGATTCGACGTTTACGCCCCGACTCCGGCGAAACGCATCTGGCGATCGCTCAGCATCTTTACTGGGCGTATCGAGACTACGAACAAGCGAAACAGGAGCTCGCTGTCGCCCGGCGCACTCTGCCTAACGAACCGCGAATTCCCCTTCTGACTGGCTTCATCGATCGGCGGCAAGGTCGCTGGGAGAAATCGCTGGAGGAAATGAACAAGGCATTGGAGTTGGATCCGCGCGATTCTTTCACGCTCCAGCAAATTTCCATCACTAACGAAGGTTTGCGCCGCTACAAAGAGATGGCGGCCGCATTGGATCGCGCGCTGACCATCGCTCCAAAGGATGTCACTACCAAGGTGCGGCGTGCTTGGGTCGACCTGGAATGGCGCGCAGACACAAAGCCACTGCATAACACAATTGAGGCGATCCTCGCCGAGAATCCAAGCGTGGCACCTGTTGTCGTTGACCGATGGATCCTTCTTGCGTTGCGCGAGCGCGATCCCGCCGCGGCGCAGCGAGCGCTGGACGCCATGCCGGTCGATGGATGCTATGACGAGAACATTCCATTCCCTAACAGTTGGTGTGTGGGCCTTGCCGCCAGGTTGCGCGGTGATCAAACGGCAGCTCGCGCCGCGTTCACTAGCGCTCGAAAAGAACTGGAACAGATCATGCGGGGGCAGAGTGATTATGCGGCGGCTCTCTGTGCGCTTGGTATGGTTGATGCCGCGTTGGGAAACAAAGATGACGCCATTCGCGAAGGCGAGCGTGCAGTTGCGCTGATGCCTATCAACAAGAGTGCTGTCGAGGGACCACTCCTAATAAGAAATCTCGCCATCATTTACGCGTGGGTGGGTGAAAAGGATCGCGCGATCGAGCGACTGTCTGAGGCGGCGAACCGACCAGACGACGTGAGTTATGGTAATCTCCGTCTCAATCCGCTTTGGGACCCGTTACGCGACGATCCGCGCTTTGACGCAATCGTCGCTTCCCTTGCGCCTAAGTAAGATTTCGCGCTACCCACCTGTCCGTGTAGGGAAGTGTCTTAGGAGTGCAGCGGTGTTCCGCCGCTTTTCGTGGCCAGAAGAGCTTGCGCTGGCGGCGATCGTTTATGCATCGTCCGCCGACGGGATTTTAATTTCGCACAGATGGGATTGCTCGATATTAGACCCGCCGCCGAAAGGCCATGTTAGCCAACGCGCTGAACCAGCTTTGCCTCCATAACGTGCCGTGGGAGCGCCGATCGGGTTCTATTTTCTCTTTGCTCTCTGCGTCCGACGACTCGCTCATTGGCCATTTTCTCTCTGATGGGTCACGATTCTCACTGCTGACGAGGTAGGGAAAAATCCTATAATCCTTTCAGGTTAACTCCTAAGTTGACGAAATACGTCCAAATGAGTACTATAAGAGTTTTTGTTTTTCTAGTTGACACTTATTCACATCGCCTGTATCCGTCGCAACTTATGAAGAACCTCCAAGCACAAACCATACGCTTGGTCGCGGCAATGCTGGTTACTGTGGCCGTTATCGGCCTTAGCGCCCTTGCATTGCATGCGCCCACTCAGAACCAAAACTCGCAAGCTCGTTCCTTCAAGAGCCTTCAAACCGATAAAACGACACTGTTTTATGCGGACCAAAGGGCGGAGCGAAGTTTCTGCGCGGAGATGGTTCTGCCGGGGACTGCCGAGAGCAAGGCCGCGACCGAGAACTTGAAGTTGGTTGCAGCGACACTCTAAGGCGGTCGTTTAGCTAGCGAAAACGTGCCAGTCCCGAGAGCCCTCTTCGGGACTGGCCGTGTTGTGTACTAGCTCCGCTACGGTCCCCGCATTCAAAGAACGCAAGCTATAGCATGACCGTGCCGGCACTCGGGCTCTAATGGTGTGCCAAGGATTGTTCGGTGGTTCGCATGGAGGAGATTGGGAATTCCCAATACGAAGCTCCAAGGGATAAGGAACGAATAAATAAAAATCAGTGATCTTCTTCTAACGCCGCAACCTCTTTGGAGACAGGTTGTGGGGCGCAAAAACAATCGCCGAAGGTGCAAAATGCCCCTACGATTTATGAAATGATCTCCAAGCGCATTTACGCTGCCTGGTTTGTCATACATTTCTTTCTTATAACGGCAGTTTGCTTTGCAGGCATATTCTCGCTGATCGCGGAGGGAGCAACCATGTTGCCATCAGCGTTTCAGAGATACGCGCGCAAATCGGAGCTGATTACAGCGTTTGTGTTGGGAAAAGAAGCGACGGCGTCCAATCCCATCCGACGGGGCATAGCCACCTATTTGCATGCTGCGGGTATCCAGTCTGGATACAGTTTTTTCGCGCCGAATATTCCAGGGTACCACAGGTTGGGCCTGGAGTTATATTACGCAGATGGGCGAGTGGAATATGTATCGCCGCACCTGAGTGGAAGAGCGGCTGCTTTGCGTCTGGACAGTTTATTAGATCGCCTGGCGGACAACCGTTATGAGCCGATACGAGAAGTCGTTGTTAAGATGCTCGCGTTCTCCGTCTGGCGAGATCGCCCTGAGGTAAAAAAGATTCGAGCCACGTTCGGGACAGTTAGCCCGCCTGGCATTGATGACTTCGAGCATGGGAAAGGCGAATCGTTCCAGCCCATGTTCAGTTACGATTTCAGCCTGCGAGAAAAGGAGAAGCGGTGATGAGCGAAGCGCCACAAATTGCCCTTAACTCTTTGCCCTTTGCTCTTCGGTTCACACCGCGACGGTGGTGGACGCGGTTACTAGCCTTCCTGTTCGCCGCAGAAACGGACAAGTGGCTTGCGGCTTTGCGTATTGGGCTGGGTCTGCAAGTAACCGTTTATGCGCTGTTCTTAAGGGGCGATTGGCACTACTTATTTGCCAGCACAGGCAAAGGCCTTGTCACCCGCAAACTTGGAGAGGCCATTACATCCTTCGACAGTCCACTGATTCCAAAGCTTAGCTGGCTTGTTGCTCTTGGCGGGTACGCTCACATTGGCGAGGATGCCGTTCTATCGATCGCCTGGGCATGTTTGCTTTGTATGGGGGTGTTGTTGCTACTCGGCCTCTTCTCTCGCCCAGCCGCAATCATAGCGTGGCTTCTTCACCTGTGCGCAGCTGAAAGCGGTGGGCTGTTCGCATATGGAGCCGATAACTTCATGACCACGGGCCTCTTTTATTTGATGTTATCGCCGTTGCCAGATCGTTACTCACTCGATCACCGGCTGCTGAAAGTAGAACTAAGAGATCCACAACTTTTAGGTTTTTGGCGGCGCGTTTTACAGGTGCACATGTGCTTCGTTTACTTTATCGGCGGCCTGGCAAAATGCCTGGGCAGCGGCTGGTGGGATGGCTCCAATCTCTGGCGATCACTGACTCGGCCGCCTTTCAATCTTATTTCCCCGGAGATCCTTGTTCGATTCAAATACGCTCTGCCGATCCTTGGAATTTCGATCTGCCTGATCGAACTGGGTTACCCATTCTTCATTTGGATAAAGAAGACCCGCTTGTTTTGGTTGGTTTGCATTTTGGCAATGCATGCCGCCATCGGACTGGCAATGGGGATGTACCTTTTCGCCCTCGTAATGATCGTTTTGAATCTTGCCGCGTTCGGTATCGGAATGAGCGATGGGCAATCCGTCTCCACCCAAGTCATGGCGGGAGGGAGCGCGGAGGAACGTTCAAACGTTTCAGGATTGGCGCCCGGTGCTTCGCCGCTTAGCGGTTGAATTTAACCGACGCGAAAGCGCACGTCGCGAATCGTCCTGCCGCCAAAACGCTGTTTCAATTTCCGCAGAACTTCGGATTTAGAAATTTGCTCGAGCTCGTAGTGCAAGGCTGGCTGGAGCACGCGAACGTAGAGGACGCCTTCGCGCAGTGCTACCGGCGCCGAGTGCATAGCGATAAATTCACCGACAATTTTTCCCCACGCGTCAATCACTTCCGTCTCGTGCAAACGCTCGCGTAATCCGAGACGTTGCATCAATTTTGGAACCAACTCGGCCGGGGACTGCCAGCGGTCGCCTCGCATTTTTCTCTCAGGAAGACCGCGCCATTCGGCGATCACGGCGGCGCGAAGAGATGGTGACATTGGAGCGATGGAGTGTTGGCCTATTGATGTCAAAATGGATTCATTATTCCATTAATCCAACTTTCAATATTTTCGCCGCATGTGGCTTGGCAGAATATTGAGCTCGGTGCGGTACTTGGCCACGGTGCGCCGCGCGATTGGAATCCCGCGCTCACTTAAGATCTCGACGATTTCATTGTCGCTCAACGGTTCGTTGCCATCTTCGCGCTTCACCAGATCCAGGATGGCTTCTTTCACGCTGGTATTGCTCAGCGATTCGCCGGTCGCAGTCTGGTAACCAGGCGTGAAAAAATATTTCATCTCAAAAACGCCCTGGGGCGTGGCCATGTACTTTCCCGATACAGCGCGACTGACCGTGGTCTCATGGACGCCGACCGCATCGGCCACCTCTCCCATGGTCATCGGCTTCAGTTGCGATGGTCCATGTTCCAGAAAATCGCGCTGCCTCGCGATGATCTGCTGCGCGATGTTGGAGATTGTTTGCTGGCGTTGATGGATCGAGCGGATCAGAAATTTACCGCTCCGGATTTTGTCGCGAATATAATCTTTGACCTCGCTGCTCTGAGTGTTGCCGGACGCGATGATATCCTTGTAAAGATTGCTAATCCGCAGATGTGGAATCTGCTCGTTGTTGAGGATGATCTGATATTCGCCGTCCACCTTTTCCACTGTCACATCCGGCAGCACGTAGTTTTGCGGCGACGCGGCAAACACCTGGCCGGGACGCGGATTCAGCCGACCAATGTTGTCGGCTGCCTTTTGTACCTCGTCCACACTGATTCCGATCCGACGCGCAATTTCAGGAAAGCGTCGCCTGCCCAAATCATCCATGTGTTCAGAAACGACCTTGTACTCCAGGCTGCTTTCTTTTCCCTCTCGCTTGAGTTGAATAAGCAAACACTCGCGCAAATCGCGCGCCCCGACTCCTGGCGGATAAAAATTCTGGATCAACGCCAGCATTTTCTCGAAATCTTCCTTAGGAATTCCCGAGTTCAGCGTCATTTCTTCCGCCGTGCTTTGGAGAAACCCGTTGTCATCAATGTTACCAATAATTAGCTCTGCAGTTTTGCGGTCACCGGTGTTGAGGGCGGTCTGATTGAGTTGTCCCAGTAAATTTTGCTGAAGCGTTTCCTGCACGGCAATGGAATCGAAAAGAAACTGCCGCTTATCTTGCGCTTCCCGCGAGCTCCGAAAGCCGTCCGTACTGGAGCTGGCCGACTGCGCCATGTAATCGCGCCATTCCTGATCCAGACTCGCGAGCTTCTCGAATTCGTTTTTGAAATTGTCTTCTACGGAAGGCTCGCCTTCGTTTTGTGCGTCTGAACCTGGCTCATCCGGCAATTCCTCGAGAACGGGATTTGTTTCCATTTCCTGCTGAACAAGGTTTCGCAGTTCGAGCAGCGGCGTCTGCAGAACAAGCAGGCTCTGTTGGAGTTGAGGCGAGAGAACTTGCTGTAACGCGAGACTCTGTCCTGGAAGCAGTCTGGTCTGCATTCCTTGTCCGGACATACGCCGAGTTTACCGGTGTCGCCCACGGCGAGCAAGCAGTTCGGTCGAGTATTTCGGAATCAAACGGAATCAGTCGAAGCCCTGCGTCCGTCCGTTCACCATGATCCAATCAACGTTTCCATCGAACGCCACTATCTCTCCAAACCGATCACCGCGGTCACGACAAGGAATGGCGATTAGGTCCGCTCGAAATCCGGGCCGAATTCGGCCAAGCAAGTTCGGCTGATGCAGTGCCGATGCGGGATTCACCGTAACCATCTCAAGAATCTTCTCCGGTGAGATCTCTGGTTGCGTGCAACGAAACGCCCGCATCTCTGCGAACAAGCTCAGACTCACATTGCTGGCGAGGCTGTCGGTGCCCAGACAAATGTTGAATCCAAGCTTGTGCAACCGTTCAGATTGAAATCGGCCGTGACCAAAATAACGGTGGCTTCTCGGCGAATGCACGACGTGAAATTTTGTCTTCATTTTTCCCAGTAATCCGAAGTCGTTTTCGGTAAGTTCGTTCAGGTGCGCGACGAGCCATTGCGCTGGGACGCGACGGGTCCGAGCCGAACCGGCATCGGACGCGCCGATGAATAGCGCTAACGGCGTTCGATGTCCGCAATCACGCATGTCGCGTCCAATACTTTTCATGAATTCGTAAAGCGGTCCTGACGCGTGGCAAAACATTTCCATTTCTTCTCGCGATTCCGCAAGGTGCGTTGTGAGCAACATGCCCTCGCCCGCCTCCTCACATCGTCGGTACAAATTTTCAGATGCCGTAAATGGCGCATGTGGTCCTAACCCGTAGTTTTGCGCAGACTTCAGTGATTCGATTGCAGAATCGACAAGTTCGTTTGTCCGGTCCGGTGAGCGCACATCGATTAGTTCTGCGTACCACCACGTGCGAATTGGCATATCTGGGAGCTGCCGGATCAATTCCGGAAACGCAGTCAAGTTTACAATCGTCGTCGTGCCGAATCTTTTTGCCTCGGCGAACCCTTCGTTGATCGAGGCGACGTAATCCTCTGGCGTGAGTTTCGATTTTTCCGAGTTAATGGCTCGGATCCAATCGGTGAAAGATTTTTGCCGGGGAATTTTTCCGCGCAGACACGTGTAATCGAGGTGACAATGGGCGTTGATTAGACCCGGCAGCAGTGCCTGCTCACCGAGATCGATAATCTCTTGGCCCGAATGTCGCGCGGAGACTTCGGGAAATTTTCCAACATCGACAATGGAGCCGGCGGGAGCCGAGCGACATAGACGGGCAGCCCGGGAGGGTGACGAGCCGGGAGGCGAGTCATCAATTCGATCGCCGGAAATTGCGACTGCGCCATTCTCAATAGGCGGTCCATCCATTGTCACGACCGCGCGGGCGCGAAGAATCATTCCCCTTTTACAACTTTCCGGCATGCGGCCACCAAAAGGTTGCACGACTCCTGGCAAAGCAGGGGAACGGTAGTCCCGGTTGCGGACCCGGTCCGACCGAGTGCTTGTACCTGATCCAGAGTCGGATCGAACTTTTGTATCGGCAATTTTGTTGACGCGATAGTTCCGTGCTGGTCGCGCTTCCACAAGATTGTGCGCAAACAACCGCCATTGGAGTGGCAAAAATCCGCAACCAGATCGTCAATCTGCGCATCTGAAATTGCCGCGGCGATACGATACATCCCCGATTGTCGATCCAATGTTTCGCGTAGCGATGTGGTGCGCAGCTCGCCGCGCTGCCACGCGAAAAAAACGGCCAGCCTTCCTGGATAAAAATGACCGAGAGCGTGTTTCAATTCGGCAGATGACTGGAGCTTCATGCGCCAGCCGTGCCGTAAATTCGGCGCAGTTTTTAACGGACGATAGTTTCCCGCGTCATCATATTTCGCGATCTCGATCGCGTCTTCTGGATTTTGAAACATTTCCAAATCATCCTGCGCGTCTTCATCCCGGTGACATAGAAGAAGACTCTTACCGGATTTTCGGACCAAAACCTCGCCGAAACAAAAGGGAACAGCTTCAAGGACCCGCTCGACGGGATTTTGCATCGGTACGCCCAACCTAGGCTTGTCCGGGGCGAAGTCGAAAGAGGCGTCTCGTACTAATGCAAACAGTGGGCAATTAAGCCACCAGCCCGCTCCAGAAATTCTCGATCTTCTTCGCCGAACGCATTCAACTTGTCACTTTCTACATCCATCATTCCGAGAATGCGCCGGTGCTCGTTGTTCCTCATGGGGACAACGATCTCCGAGCGAGTCGTATGAAACGCGGGCAGATGCCGCGGATCCTTGTGCACGTCGCCGACGATGATCGGTTTTCCCGACTCTAGCGCAGCGCCGCACAGCCCCTGCGTAGTAGGAAACTGGGGATAAGCGGGCGGCTCGTTGCCTGTGCCGGCGAGAATCACGAATTCATCTTTGACGATTTTGTAAACCGCTAACCATCGATAGTCGCGGGCCGCGCGAATCATTTCCACCAGTTGCTTCATTCGTTTCCGGGTGCAACCGCCAGCCAGCGCAAATGCCCCGATCTCCTGCAGCTTCTTGCACGTGGTTTCCTTCATTCGCGGGACAGCAATGTTGCGCAAAAAGAAACCAAGCGCGAGCGGGATTTCAACTTTTTGCCTGCTCGACGATAATATCCGCGAAGCCGGGATCAGTGCCGATCGACGGCGCGTAGAATAAGGAGCGATTGTCGATCTTGTGCGGATTGCGGCGAAAAACTTCGCCGTGTGCTGTAGCCGGGGGCGTTGACCCCGGACCGCCCCGGTCAACGCCCGCGGGTGCAGGGATCCCGATCAATCGCGGAATGTCTTCGTAACTATGAAGTCCGTCGGAGATAAAGAACGGCACGACCACGACATTGCGCGTCTCCGTCAATTTCCGCCAATCGGATATGAGCGGCGGTTCTTCCATGTAAACGTTGAGCACTTCCGAGAATTTTCCCAGCGCACGAATCTTTTCCGCTTCGCGTTTTGCCGCGACGGCGCTGTTCTCATTCAAATCGGTTCCGTGCGCGACGATCAGCAAGCTGGTCTCGGCAGGATTGACACCAGGTGCGACCTCGCCCGCGCGCTTGAGCAACAGCTCCGTCATCAGCGAGTGATTCCCAACAGGCTCGCAATATTTCCAGATCTGGCCACTCGGTCGCTTTGTAATGCGCCCATTCAGCTCGAGCTCACGCGGGATCACCGTCTGAGTGAAGTAGCCTTCGCTGATGAAATTCGGCACGACGTAGACTTCGCGGACCGATTTCGGGTCAAACAAGAAAAGCGCGTCGCGCAAACTCGGTTCCTCTTTCCAGAATGCGCAGCTGACCTCTCGAAAGATTTTGCGCCGCCTAATCTCCGCAGCGTGTGCCAACGTCGGCGCACTGGAATCCGGGTTCACAGTCGAGCCGTGCGCGACGATAAGAAGGGCAGTTTTATCTGTCATCCAGCAAAACAACGTTCAACGCCCAACGCTCAACGTCCAACGCTCAATTTCTGCCAGATGTTGCTGGTGGGAAGGTACGGAGATTCGATCGCCGAAGCGCGCGGTTGAAAGAATTCTTCAAAATCTCTTCTCCAGTTGGACGTACCAGAACCGGCCTTTGATCGTGGCAAGCGACTCGTCGTAGCCGTTCTCGAAAGAGTCGGCCACAAACGGCGGGTCTGCGTCGAACACGTTCTGCAGCCCAAGCGTAATTGTGGTGTTATTCAACCAGGCGCGCCAGCCACAGGAATTGTACTCGGCGGTAGAAACCGGGGAGACTTGTTTCTCTTTGCCGTCCTTCATCTTGAAATTTTTGCCGCCATCTTTGGCGAGGCCCGGTACCTCGGCCAGAGCAGGCGGCGGCAGGTTGAACGTA
>WNGC01000560.1_pt1 | contig 36320 bp, 27 predicted proteins | sample 5400051 | NCBI WGS metagenome assembly WNGC01 (sample SAMN13153368, study PRJNA577476) | soil metagenome | isolation source: 20 cm soil or saprolite under grassland replicate 2 | place: USA:California | collected 2016-06-15
CCTCGAACATCTTCATCGGCGTGAACGCGCTCGACTACAGCGGCTACCCGGATTGTCGGCCGGAGTACATTCGAGCGTTCGAGAAGATGTCTAACCTCGCCACGCGGACCGGTGTCGAAGGAAAGACTCGTCTCCTCATCCGCACTCCCCTCATCTCGCTCACCAAAGCGGCGATCATCAGGCTTGGCGCCTCGCTGGGAGTCGACTATTCGGAGACCACCAGCTGCTACGATCCGGGTTCGAGCGGCGAGGCGTGCGGGCGCTGCGATGCGTGCCAGTTGCGCCTGAAAGGGTTTGCGGAGGCGGGGATGGAGGATCCGATCGATTACGCGACGGCTGGCGGGCCTGCCCGGGATAGCAGACGACCCCGATGACTTACACGGTGAAGGAAATCTTCTACACGCTGCAGGGCGAAGGAGCGCAGGCAGGGAGGGCCGCGGTGTTCTGCCGGTTCTCGGGTTGCAACCTCTGGTCGGGTCGCGAGGAGGATCGCTCGCGCGCGGTATGCCAGTTCTGCGACACCGATTTCGTGGGCACGGGACCAGATGGCGGCAAGTTCAAGAGCGCGACAGAGCTTGTGGACGCAATCGATCGATGCTGGCAGGGGGAAGGCATCGCGTTAGCCGACCGCAGCGGGACAAGGGAAACCGACCGCGACGAACCAAGGAGATACGTTGTCTGTACCGGTGGCGAACCGCTCCTTCAACTCGATGAAGAATTCATCCAGGCACTGCATCGCCGAGGGTTCGAAGTAGCGGTCGAGACGAACGGCACAAGACCCGCGCCGAGGTCACTCGACTGGGTGTGTGTCAGTCCCAAAGCCGGCGCTCCGCTCGTCCAGACGACCGGTAATGAGCTCAAGCTGGTCTACCCACAGCCCGACGCGATGCCGGAGAGGTTCGAGCAGCTCGATTTTCGCCACTTCTTCCTGCAGCCGATGGATGGGCCCGACATAGTGCGCAACACGGAGCTCGCGATCGAGCATTGTCTGCGTCACCCGCGGTGGCGATTGAGCATTCAAACACACAAGCTGATCGGAATCAGATAGCGAGCGGCGGCCTTGTTGAATGCGTCACCTGCGTTCATAGCCCAGCGCGACGACGCCACTCGGATATTTGCGAGTGTGTACGAGTCGCAAGCGACGCTCGCCAAACGTCATCGGCGGAAACATCGGCAGGCCGGCGCCAAGCACCGTCGGAATCACCGCGATCGACCAGAGGTCGATCAGGTCCGCTTCGCGAAACGCGTTGGTGAGAATGCCTCCGCCCATTAACCAGATATCGCGCGGGTGGCGCTCGCGCAGCTCTTCGACCAGTTGACCAAGCTCGCCGCTGTATGGAATGATGTCGGGTGAGAGCGGGACAAGCGGGCGGTGCGTCACCACGTACGTCGGTATGCCGCCAAACTCGGCATGACCCTGGTCAACGGCTTTATCATAAGTCGTTCGCCCCATCACAGCAGAGCCGATGGTTTTCATGAAGACACCGTAACCCGCACGCGCATCGGCGTAGGGCTCGAGCCACTCATAGCCGCCATCGGGCGATGCTATATAGCCATCGAGACTCATCGCAGCCAACAAATGCACGCGTCCAACCGGTGCGCGGCTAGACTCTCCGCGCTTTTTCGGGCGTTGGGCAGCTTTCTTCGCCATTTGGGATACTCCTCAGACCGTCGACTCAGCTCCTTCTTCAGTCACAACGACGGACCCAGGGCACTTTTGCGCTGACTCTTCGGCGTTTTTTCCTTCACGTCGCTGTCGAACGCGTCGAGATACTTGATGCCGGATCCCGTGTTGAACAGCACTACTCTCTCGCTGGCGTTCACCTTCTCGCGCTCGAGGAGTTTTCGTAACGCCGGAACGCACGCGCCACCCTCGGGCGCGGCAAAGATTCCTTCGCGGCGCGCGATCTCCCGCGCCCCGGCGATCAGCTCTTCGTCGGTGACCGTTATTGCGAAGCCGTCCGACTCGCGAATCGCGTCCAGGATCAGAAAATCTCCTATCGCTTTCGGCACACGCAGTCCCGATGCGATAGTCGCGGCATTGGGAAATTCCTCCGCGAAACGCTCGCCCTTCTCGAAGGCGCGGACGATCGGCGCGCACCCCGCTGCCTGCACCGAGACCATGCGTGGACGCTTCTTGTCGATCCATCCCAGCTCCTGCATCTCGTCGAACGCTTTCCACATCCCGACAAGCCCGGTCCCTCCGCCCGTCGGATAGATGATCACATCAGGCAGCACCCAGGCCGACTGCTCGGCGATCTCGTAACCGAGAGTCTTCTTTCCCTCGACGCGGTACGGTTCCTTGAGCGTGGAGACGTCGAACCAGCCTTCAGCGTCCTTTCGACGCGCTACCTCGGCGCCACAATCCGTGATCAGTCCATCCACCAGCGTGACGTGCGCGCCCGCGACCTCGCACTCGATGATGTTTGCGCGCGGAGTGTCGCGCGGCATGAAGAGAAACGCCTCGAGGCCGGCGTGCGCGCAATAGGCGGCGAGGGCGCCGGCGGCGTTCCCCGCTGACGGGGCCGCCAGCTTCTTCACGCCGAGCTCCTTTGCCATCGATACCGCGACGGCCATCCCGCGCGCCTTGAAGCTCTGAGTCGGGTTGAGCGACTCGTCCTTTATGTACAGCTCCTTCATTCCGAGCGCCTCACCCAGGTGCTGGGCGTGATGAAGCGGCGTCCAACCCTCGCCGAGCGTCACGATATTGTCTTCGCGGCGGACAGGCAGCACCTCGCGATAGCGCCAGAGATCGGCTCTCCGTGCGTAAAGCGTCTGACGAGTGAGAAACTTCGCGATCCGCTTGAGGTCGTACCGCACCAGCAGCGGCTTCCCACACTCGGTGCAGACGTTGTGGGGCCGTCTCGCCTCGTACTCGCGATGGCAGAATGAGCACTCGAGATTCTTGACGTGCATTAGGCTGTCTTTGCAGGCCTGGCGACGGGGGATCCGGAGTGCGCGCATTGGCGGCGCACGCTTAGCTTTAAGAGCGGCTACATGATCTCATACAAATTTACCGCCGATCACTTCATCTATCTTTCGCGTCTCATCGGAGCGCTACTGGTCGCAACATTGGTTCCGTTGCTGATCGACCGCCGCTTCCGCCGCTAGATGTACATCGGTCACGTCGGTGCCGCCCTTGCCGCCAAGCGCCTCCGCGCGAGCATCGGTCTTCTTGCGCTGCTCATCGCCACCTACACCCCTGACTGGGTCGACACCGGCCTTTGCCTGGCTGGCCGCTACGAAGGGGGCGAGATGCTGTCGCACTCCATTCCGGCTGTTCTTCTCTTTGCCGCGATCGGATTCTTGACGTACGCGCTGGTGACGCGCGACTGGGCCGGTGCAGCCATTGTCTCGGGCGTGATCCTCTCGCACATGTTCCTCGACTGGATCACGGGCTACAAGCCAACGTGGCCCGGTGGGCCGATGATCGGTCTCAACCTTTACAACCATCCGATCGCGGACTTCGCGGCCGAAGGTCTGGTGATCGTCGTTGGGACGATGTTGTACGCGCGGACTTTGCCGTTGCGCCAACGCCCGTGGATGAACGTGTCCATCATGCTCGGCGCGTTGCTGGTGATGCAGCTGGCGATCGATGTCGCGCACATGCTGATGCAATCGCTTCCGAAATGCTGACCGAGGACCTGCGCGATGTCGCGCGGCGCGTGATGATCGAGCAGGGGTTCGATCCCGACCCTGATCCCGCGGTCCGCTCGGAGCTGCAGAACCTCGGCAAGCGTCCGGACACCGGCGCTCCTGTCAGGGATTTGCGTGGTCTTCTCTGGTCTTCGATCGACAACGACGACACGCGCGACCTCGATCAGGTCGAACGCGCCGAGGAATTGAGCGGGGGCGATTGGCGGCTCAGCGTCGCAGTTGCGGATGTCGACTACGAAGCGCCGAAGGGTTCAGCGATCGACGTGCGCGCGGCGGAACAGACGACGACCGTGTACACGGGCGCGGTGATTTTTCCGATGATTCCAACCGAGTTGTCCGCGGGAGCGACATCGTTGTTCGAAGGCGCCGACAGAAAGGCAGTCGTAGTCGAGATGATCGTGAGCGCGGAAGGTACGGTGAAATCGGGCGAGGTTTATCGCGCGCGCGTCGGGAACAAGGCGCAGCTCACCTATTCGGCGGTTGGGGCGTGGCTGGATTCGCGCGCACCGGCGCCTCCCGAGGTTGCGCAACTTTCGGGGTTGGAGCAGCAGCTGCGCTTGCAGGCAAAGATTGCCGCTGCCCTGAGGAAGCATCGACTCGATAATGGCGCGCTGGAGATCGAGACGGTCGAGGCACGCGCCGTCTCAGAAGGTGGGAAGGTGACAGGCATCGAAAAGACTCTCAGAAACTCGGCTACCGATCTGATCGAGGATTTCATGATCGCGGCGAATGGATCGGTTGCGCGCTTTCTCGAGGCGCGTCACGTTTCATCGATCAGGCGCATAGTGCGTAGCCCCGAGCGTTGGGAACGGATCGTCGAGCTGGCAAAGCAGTATGGAAAGAGCTTACCGGCCGCGCCCGATCCGGCGGCACTGCATGACTTCATGCTGGAGCGGAAGAGCGCCGATCCTGACCACTTCCCCGACGTGTCATTGGCGGTGGTCAAGCTGCTTGGTCCCGGCGAATACATTCTCGACCAGCCCGGCGTCGAAGAGCCCGGGCATTTTGGGTTGGCGGTCCAGGACTACACGCATTCGACGGCACCCAACCGCCGTTATGCCGATCTGGTAACGCAGCGGGTGCTGAAAGCGGTGCTGGCGAACAGTCCCCCGCCCTACACCGACGAGGAGTTGTCCGCGATCGCGCGCAATTGCACGCTCAAAGAGGACGCCGCGCGGAAGGTCGAGCGAAACGTGCGGAAGATCGCGGCGGCGATTCTTTTCAGCGATCGCGTCGGGCAGCGTTTCAAAGCAATCGTAACGGGAAACAAGTCGACCGGCACGTACGTGCGAGTGGTGGATCCGCCGGTAGAGGGAAGGCTAATGCGAGGGGAGCGCGGCGTCGACGTCGGGGACGAGATCGAGGTCGAGCTACTCTCGACAAATCCTCAGCGCGGATTCATAGATTTTGGACGGGTCGGGAGGAGCGCCGCACCATCGGCGCAAACTTCAGCGCCGGATTTTCGAGATCATATATGACTGACGAAGGCACGATACCCTCGCGCGAGGATACCCTCGCGCTCATGCAGGAGTACACGGCGAGCGAATCGCTCCGGAAGCACATGCTCGCTGTAGAGGGCGCTATGCGCGCCTATGCGCGCAGGTTCGGCGAAGACGAAGATCGCTGGGGCATCACGGGTCTCATCCACGATTTCGACTATGAGCGCTTTCCGAACAGCGCCCATTCACCGACCGAGGAGCACCCGTCGGAGGGAGTCCGCGTCCTTCGCGCAAAGGGTTATCCGGAAGACATTCTCCAGGCGATACTGGGCCACGCGCACTATACGAACACGGCGCGCGAGTCGAGGATGGCGAAGGCACTCTTCGCGGTTGACGAGCTCACCGGGCTGATCACGGCTACGGCGCTTGTGCGCCCGACGAAAAGCGTCCATGAGGTCGACGCGAAGTCGGTCCGGAAGAAGATGAAGGACAAGGCGTTCGCGCGCGGCGTGAGCCGCGACGATGTCATCAACGGCGCGACGGAGCTGGGTGTCGATCTCGACGAGCACATTGCGTTCGTCATCAGCGCCATGCAGGCGCGCTCGGCCGACCTTGGACTCTCGGGATCCTAGCGCGGTCTCTCTCGCTGCAGACGCATCTCGGTCTGGGTCGAGGCGCGGTGTTCCACTGCAGTTGGCGCGTGCCTCCGATAGCCCGTCTCAGCGCTCAGCGCGACGACTTTGCGGGCAGGTTCGAGCGGGAGGAGCCTTGCGTGACGTGAGCTCGATCGCGCTCGCGATGGAGAAGGTGCGCTGTTCAAGATGCCGGACAGGGAAGGAGGCGTGGGGGTCGTCGTAGCCCGCTCAAGGGAGCGACCAGAGGAGACCCGCGAGTGAGCAGAGCGAACGAGCGTAGTTAGGGGCTCCGCGGGAGCGAGTGTGCGGCCGAAGAGGACCCCCACGCCGACTGACCCGCGAACGGATCTGGACCAAGAAAGAATCACTCCATCGCAAAGACGCGATTGAAGATCACGTCGAAGGCGAAACTCTTGGGCTTGGATTTCTGCTCCATGATGTCGGCGATGCGCTCGAGACGGGCCGGAATGGCCATGATCTTTTCCTGCGCCTTCCTGCCCAGATCGTTCAACCCGTCGAGCGACTCGATCGACCAGTACTTGATCAACTCCTCGACGATCTTGAGGTAATCGCGCGGGCCGTAAATCCCGGCGCGACGCACCACATCGGCGAGCTCCCGGAAATGCGGCATGTTGACCCCCGGCATGTCGATCGCGGGCATGATCTTCGCCGCCGCTACAAGCCCCTGATTCGGGTCGCGGTCCAACACTGCCTTGAACACCGAGCGATAGAACGTGTAGTGGCGCGCTTCCTCCTTGGCCACGTTCTGGAGCACCGTCCCGATCGTCGGCTCGTACTGCGACGCGAATTTGCCGGTGTTGGCGTGCGATACCTGCGTCGCCCTCTCCTGGAGCGATGTGTAGACGAAGACGCGGTACGGATCCTTGTCCCACTCGGGTTCGAAGCCGGCCTTGATGTAATCGAACTGCATCTTCTCGATCACGACCGGGTCGAAGACTCCGGCGTCCCTCGTGTAATCGTGAAGAATCGCGCCATGCCTGTCCTCCTCCGCCGTCCAGAGATTGTTCCACCTGGCCCAGATGCTATCCGTGCCGAGGTAGACGGCGAGCAGCCGATGGAAATGGGGAAGACCCTCTTCGGTGAGGAGATTGAGCGCTAGCGCGACGCGCGCCGGATCGCTGATTCCCCGCGCTCTCTCGCGCAGCGCGCGCAGATGATGATCCGGATCTTCTCCCGGCGGCGCCTCCAGCAGCTCCGCGGGGAACCACAGTACGCGCTTCGCTTCGTGCGCCCCCATAAGCTCGCCCACTACCGGCTCGAGGTCGGCGAGCACCTCAATCTTCGAGAGAGTCTCTTCTTCTACTGGATTCACTTGCGACCTCGGAGGGAATGAGGACGGTGACGAGAGCCAGCCGACAGCGGCGCAGACGAGAATTCTTCAAACACAGTGCCGCGCCGACGTGGACGCGCCGGCGGGGGGCCTGTGCGCTATAAGATAAGCCCTCGCGAGCGTCTGAGAAAAGAGAGCCGGTGTCACACAAGTGAGAGAAATGGAGAAATCCACATTTTCCGGAGCCTTGCGGGCGGTTCGCACCCTAGCGGAAATTGCGGCCTGACGCTTGCGCATCAGAACTTCTCACTCGGACGCGGCCTCACTCCGACAAACCCTCGCTCTCGCGATGGATGTCCAGCCGCCGCGGCCACCAAACTCGAAATCGCGGCAGGAGATCGATAATGGCAGACTATGCTGATAACCGGAGAGACAGAATGGACGAGCGGAGCGGACGTAGCAGCGGCGGAGCAGGAATGGAAGCAGGTGCCACCGGCACAATGACCGGAAACAGTGGCATCATGACAGGGAGCGTACGCAACATCGAGCGTAACAGCGGAACGCTCACGGGAAATAGAGCGGACAGCGGAGTGGAATCGCGAAACACCGGAGGTGTCAGTCGCAAGACACCACGCGGATTCGCGGCGATGGATCCTCAGGCGCAGCGCGCGATCGCGGCAAAGGGCGGACGCGCCGCTCACCAGAAAGGAACCGCCCACGAGTTCACGAGCGAAGAAGCGAGAATCGCGGGACGCAAGGGCGGTGAGGCGTCGCGTGGTGGAAGAAGATCGACCGCGACGACCGAAAGCACCGCCTAACACATCAAGCCGGGACGAAATCGAACGGGGCATGGCGATCGCCATGCCCCGTCGTGTTTCAAGCTCGGGCTGTGGTGTCCTCCATCACGAGTATGACGCCCTGCACTCCCAGATGATCTGACCCCACCAGTGGACTCGCCGCGACGCGACACTCGATCTGCTTTCCGCGCCTGTTCGTCGCCACGATCGTCCGCTCCTGCGTCTTTGCCGGAAACGCGAGGGTCGCTTCGATCAGCGGCGCCACATCCGCCAGTGGCAATCCGATGTCGAGCTCGCTCAGACGAGCGTTGATTGCTTCAGCCGCTCGCACGCCCCACAGATCTTCGGCATGACGGCTCCAGACTTTGACGCGCATCTGCTGATCGAGCACCGCTACTCCGCCACGCAGGCCCGCAAGGATCGACTCCAGAAACTGGTTCACCTCGTCGAGCTGAACTCCGCGCAAGCGCAACTGATCGTTGATCGACCCCAGTTCTTCGTTCGTCGACTGCAGCTCCTCATTCATCGTCTCCAGTTCTTCGTTCGTCGACTGCAGCTCCTCGTTAGTCGTCTCGAGCTCCTCGACCGTGGACTGCAGCTCCTCGTTCGTCGTTTCCAGCTCCTCGTTCGACGACTGGAGCTCCTCATACGCGGTCTCCAGCTCCGAGCTCGATTGCTGCAACTCCACCTTCAGCTGCCGCTGGAGAGTTACATCGTCAAAGCTCACACTGATTCCAATGAGCACTCTGCTCCCGTCCCCGTCGAAGAGAGGCATCAATTGGACGTCGAACCAACGCTCTTCGCCGGCTTGCGGCCACGGCATCTCCGGTAGCTTGATGGGCCGGCCGTCGGTCTGGATCTGGTCGATGAGGGAGCGGAGCTCCACCGGTCGATACGACATTTCGAGGTCGTGCAGCGGACGGCCGATATCCTGGGTGCTCAGGCGAAAAAGTTGGCGCGCGCGCTCGTTGGCCACCGCCAAATGACCGTCCCTCTCGACCGCGAACTGCGCGAGCGCCGATCTCTCGAACGCAGCGTCGGCGATGAGCCTCTCCTTTTCGCGCGCGTCCTTGCCATCAGTGCCCGCCTTCTCGTTTCTGGCGAAGACAACCGGAACAGCTCGCCTCCCATCGGGCGTTTTGACGAACACGCGACGCTGAAGATCGACGGGCGTGAACGCATTCCCGTGTGTCGCCAGCGTCTCGGCCTTGCCGAGGAAGAGGAATCCGCCGTCACGCAACGCGAAACGGAAGCGCTGCAAAATCTTCCCCTGCGTACGTGAGTCGAAGTACATGAGAGTGTTCCGGCAAACGAGCAGATCGATCTTTGAAATCGGGGCGTCGTCGACCAGATCATTGCGTCCGAAAATCACACAGCGTCGCAGCGCCTTCTTGAACGAATACAACCCGCCATGTTGCTCGAAGTACCTCTCGCGCAGCAGATCGGGGACCGGATCTATTTCCTTCGCGGTGTAGACGCCGTGCCGTGCGTAGGTCAGCGCCTCGTCGTCGAGATCAGTGGCGTAGATCTTTACTCGCTTGAGGAACTGGTCGATTCCGATCGATTCCGCGAGCACCATTGCCAGCGTGTACGGCTCCTGCCCGGAGGCACACCCCGCGCTCCACACTCTGATCTGCTCGTCCGGCGGTTTCTGCTCGACGATGCGCGGGAGTACTTCCTCGGACAGAAATTGCCACGGTACTCCGTCGCGAAAGAACGTCGTCACGTTGATGAGAATCGTGTTGAAAAGGCGGTCGAATTCGGCAGGATCGCGCTGGAGCAGCTCCACGTACTCCGGATAACTCTCCACGCCGGCGACCTGCATGCGCCTCCTGACGCGACGTACGAGACTCGCGCGCTTGTATCCGCTGAAGTCGAAGCCCCTGCTCGCCTTCAACACGTCGAGCAGCTCCTCGAATTCCGGATTCGATCGCGCGCTAGCCACGCGCAGTGTCTGACGACGCTACACGGTCATACGGCTGCCGCTGCAGGCTGCGCTTCATCGGCCACGATACCGCTGAGGATGGCGTCGCGGAGTGTCTTCGCCCTCTTCGCGACCAGGGATTCCTCTTCAGTATAACGCCGGATCGAGATTTTGTTACCGCTTTTTTCCGCGCGGGCCACGAGTCGCCGCAGAAGGGCCGCACGCTCTTCCAACGCTCGCAACGCGATCCAGAACGCCGCTTCGATCGATTCCTGCTGTTTCGCCAGCAGGCTATCCACCGCGAACGCGTGGCCCACCCGGCATCGGAATCTCAACGCGTCGGAAGCACTCAACTCCCACAGCGTTCCGTTGCACTCAGGACAAGTGAACGCGCTCACGACACCTGGCTGATCGTCCCCCTGAAGCTGATCGATGTCGAGCTTGTCGATTGCGAGCTCCTTCTCTTCCTCCATCTCCTTGTCGGCTCTTTCGTCGTCCATGTAGAGGGCCTCCCGATACCCCACCGTCTCCGCAGGTCGACGCTCGACACCGGCGGAAAGAGCTGCGGCAATTTCTGCGACAGGCAACACCTTGTCCGCGCAGCCGTTCTCGATCGCGCTCAGGCTCATTCCCGGGTAAAGCGCCTCCGCAGGATCCTGAACCATCGTCGTGCCTCCTTCATTCTTTATCGCCTGGAGTCCGGCGGTTCCGTCGTCGAGATTGCCGGACAACAGAATCCCGATGACCCGCGCGCCGAACTCGAGCGCCGCCGAGAGGAAGAGCGGATCGACAGCGGGTCTGACACCGTGCTCGCGGGGACCTCTAACCAGAGAAATTCTTCTCTTTTCGAGAATCAGGTGCGCGCCTGGTGGAGCGACGTAAATCTTTCCGCTCTCAATTCTCTCGCCGTCGCGCGGGTGCACCGCTCGCAAACGTCCGCGACGGCTCAGTATTCGCGGAAGCGCACTGGTCGCACCGTGCGGGATATGGACGACGATGAAAACGCTGGCGTCGAAGTCCTCGGGTAATCCCGAGACCAGCTGGATCAGAGCTTCGATCCCACCCGCGGACGCGCCGATGACAACGATGTCTCTCTTGGTCATTTGCTACGCGTCCGAGCGGTGCGCAACTACGCAGGGCAGTCGGCCCTAGAGTTGCATATCACATGTTTCGAAAGCGATTTCTTCATCATAGGCATCGCAAATGGTGGACCCCCAGCAGCAACCAACGTCCGCTGAGCTCGACGCATTTTCGCAGCGAGTACGAGAGGCGGGTAAGCGTCTCAGGTCGCGACGTACGCCCGACGACAAAAAGCAGATCGTCACCGCGCTGGGTGATGAGGACGGCGATCTTCTCGCGCTACTGGAAGAGTTGCGTGTTGCCGACGAAGAGCTGCGTGTACAAAACGATGAGCTGGCGGCCAGCCGTGACATGATCGAGCTGGAGCGCCAGAAGTATCACGATTTGTTCAATTTCGCGCCCGACGCCTACATCGTGACCGACATCAAAGGAATGATTCGCGAGGCGAACGTCGCCGCCAGCCAGCTGCTTGGCGTGCCCACGCAATTTCTTGTCGGGAAACCGATGACCACGTTCTTCGACGAATCGGCAAGTAAATCGCATCGTTACAAGCTCGACCAGCTGTGTGGAGCGGACCGGTGCGACGACTGGGAGATTTCGCTCAAGCCGCGAAATGGATCGCCGATACCAGTCTCGGTCTCAGTCGGTCAGATTTCCCGCAGGGACAAGAGCGTCGCTGGTTACCGGTGGATCGTGCGGGACATCTCGAAGCGAAAGCAGGCGGAAGAAGCGGTGCGCGAGCTCAATCGCCATCTCGAGCTGCGAGTTGCGTCGAGAACCGCGCAGCTGGCGGCCGCAAATCGCACCAAGGATGCGCTGCTTCTCAGCGAGCGAAAGGCGCGTGAGCAGGCGGAGATCGCGAACCGCGTCAAATCGGATTTCCTGGCGCTACTGAGCCATGAATTCCGCACTCCACTGCAAGCGATCTTCGGCTACACCGAGCTGCTCGAGCGTGAAATCCACGGACCTCTAAACGAGGCGCAGCAGCGTGATCTCACGCGCATCCAGCAGAGTCAGCAGCACCTCCTTGGCCTCATTACGACGATTCTCGATTTCGCGAAGCTTGACAGCGGTCAGGCGGTCGACCTGAATCTGGAGCCAGTCGTCATCCACGACGTCCTCGCGCAAATGGAAGGTTTCGTTGCCGCGCAACTCGATGGCAAGCAGCTCACGTACGCCTATCAGTGCGACGATCACTCGATCGTCGCCTACGCGGATGCGACCAAGGTCCAGCAGATACTGCTCAACCTTCTTGCAAATGCGATCAAGTTCACCGAATCCGGAGGGCACATAACCCTCTCGTGCGAAGCCGAGCCCGGAAGCGTCGCGATCCACGTGATGGACACCGGGCGCGGAATGCCGGCTGAAAAGATCGAGACGGCGTTCGAGCCATTCGTTCAGCTCAAGGTCTCTGGCGCTACGACGAGCGGCACCGGACTGGGATTGCCAATCAGCCGACGACTCGCCAATGCGATGGGCGGCTCACTGAGCGCGACGAGCGAAATCGGAAACGGATCTGTCTTCACGCTGCGGCTACCGCGAGCTGCCACGCGCGCCCAGCAACAGGCGAGCTGAACGACGCGCCTACGTCCGGGCGGTTAGCGTCGCTACGCGGTCGCGGCTGACGTCCGCCGCTCCGGGACGCAGCATTTTTCCAGCATCAAGACTATTTCCGCCATTGTCGTCAACCCACGGTCGCGAGCGTAAAACGTCCGGACCTCACGGTACCGCTCGTCCTTGGGAAGAGCCATGCCTTTTTCTACTACCCATTTTTGCAGCTCGCGCGGGCGTGGACCCCACCATCCGCATTCCTGATATTTCTGGTTAAGCAGAATCACGATCGGGATGGACCGCGACGTTCCCGTCAGGTGTGAATCCATGATGTCCAGATTCTCATCCCGTCGCAGGATGCGAAGCTCCATATTGCTGACCGATTCCGCGAGCTTCGCGATAATTGGTACGATGTTCACGCTGTCGCCGCACCAGTCCTCGTTCAACACGAGCAGGTGCCAACGCCCGCCGAGCGCTTCGACGCGGGCGGAGAACTCGACGGGAATCACCACACGGTGCGTGATCGCAACCCACAGGTCGCGGTTCTTGATTGGACGGGCAAGGAGCTCGGCGAAAGTCTCGCCTTCGCAGTAGCGGGTTTTTGTTATCACGATTGCTTTTACCGGATCATGTCGACGTGAGTGATTCCATCTTCCTCGTAAGGAGCGGAAACGGTTTTGAATCCAAGGTCGAGATAGAACTTCTCGAGACGGCGCTGGGCCGCGATCTTGACCGGCTCCGCGGGCGCGATCGATTCGATTCGTCGCAAGGCTTCAGCCATCAGGATTTTCCCGATTCCGCGGCCTCGAACCTCTGGCGCTGTAACGACGCGGCCGATCGACGCTTCAGTGTAGCGGACGCCCGGCGCGAAAACTCGAGTGTAAGCGACGAGCGTCCTGTCGACAGCGCGCGAGGCCGAGCTCTCCCAGCCGAGCAGGTGCCAGGCGCTCGGATCACGACCGTCGGCGTCGGGATAGGGACAGTTCTGCTCGACGATGAAGACCCGCTCGCGAAGACGAACAACGGCGTACAGTTCGTCGGGCGTCAGCTCGCTGAAGCGCGACCATTGCCACAAAATCGCCGTGCGTCTATTCTGAGCCGGAGCGATGTCCATCGGGATAAAAATAACATGCACGACTACAGTGCCGGATTCCTGTCCTGCGTTCTTCTGCTCGCCGGATCGTGCGCTCCGCCAGCGACGCGGTCGAGCGAGGTCGTGCCCCGCGTAGCGCCGCCTTCGAGTGTCGCTCCGACTTTGGGCCTTGCCCGCGACAACACGCTCAGAGCGGCAATCGCTGAGATCTCCGCTTCCGAGATCCGGTCCACTGATTCGGCGCTCCTCTCGTTCGGAACCCGCCATACGATGAGTGACACGCTAAGCGGCACGCGAGGGATCGGCGCGGCGCGCCGATACCTGTTCAACAAGCTGAGCGGCTACAGCAGGGCGTGCGGGGGATGTCTGCGCGTACAGTACGACGCCGAAACGATGGAGATGCGCGGGCATCCGCAGCGACCAATAGTAAACGTCGTCAACGTGATCGCGTGGCTGCCGGGTCGCGATACGACAAGAGTGGTGGTCATGGGCGGCCACTATGACTCGTGCATCTGCGCCCGCTCGGATCTTGGCCCGCTGGCGCGTTTTGAGGCGACGCAGGACGCGCCCGGTGCCGACGACGATGGCTCCGGAACGTCGGCGGTCATCGAACTGGCGCGTGTGTTCTCGAAACATTTTCCGCGCGGCCTCGAGGCTTCGGTGATCTTCGTCGCCTACTCGGGCGAAGAGGAGGGCCTGTACGGCTCGATGCATCTTGCTGCGCGCCTGCACGGCCACGGCTATGCGGTGGTCGCCGCTTTCACCGACGACATCGTCGGCAACGTCACGGCTGACGACGGTACGGTCGACTCCACTAGCGTGAGAATTTTCGGCGCCGAGCCAGACAATGGGCCGAGCCGAGAGCTCGCGCGCTACGCGTGGGCGACTGGCTTGATTTACAATCCGTCTTTCGCCGTTCTTCCCGTCTTCAGACTCGATCGCATCTCGCGCGGCGGCGATCACAGCCCATACGTCGCCCTTGGCGATCCCGGACTTCGCTTTACCGAGAGACTCGAGAACTACAAGCGTCAGCACCTTCCCACCGACGATTTCGCGCACGTGAATTTCGGGTATGTCGCCAACGTCGCGCGGGACAACGCCGCGGTCGTCGGCTCTCTCGCGAATGCCCCGGCGCCGCCAATGGCGCTTGCGCGGCGCGATCAGGCGTCAGGCGGGTCCAGGTGGATGATCACGTGGGATCCGGTTGCAGGTGCCACGGGTTATGAAGTCCTGTTCCGGCACACGATCGAGCCGACCTGGAGCAAGATCTATTCGGCAGGGGCCGCGACTTCTTTTCTGCTTCCCGACCAACTCGATGATGGATGGGCGGCGGTTCGTTCGATTGGGGTGAACGCATCACGCTCTCTGGCGAGCGTAGTGCCTCCTCCATGTCCGACCTTTGCTTGGTAGTGCCACAAGTTGTTGTTGGCGCAACGGTGATGTCGCCGCGCGCCGTAACCGTGTAAACCTTGCCGCCGACAAACGAGATGGCCGGCCTCGTGAGAACGTTCGTGGCCGAGCCGGTGTAGCGTGTGCTCAGGCTATACACGCCGCTCGGGAGTTGAACGAATGTGCCCGCATTTTTGTACGCCACTTCGGCACCAACCGGGACCTCCGCCAAAGTTATTGTATCCTTCGCGTACAACGTCATTGGATTCGCGTTGGAAATCGCGTGCACGAACCTTACGGTCGCCTTCGTAAAATCCGTCGGCGCAGTAAAAGGATCTTCGATCACGAAGCCTTCGACGGTTTTCGTGGTGGTATTGTAAATACCACTCATATAGAACGAGTAGTATTTCCCATCGGCAATCGTAGTGGTAATCGTCGAAATGGGCAGGTCCTTGTCGGTCGCCGCGGCGATCCTTCCCGTCAGCGTGTACTGGCCAGGGTCGATGTCATCATAGGCTCCGCCCGCCCCCACTCCGCCATAGACAATTCCAGTGGTGGACTCTGTTCCGGTCGCCGAGGTAATCGCCGTCATTTTCGTTTCATTGGCGTAGAAGTTCACGCCGGGCGCGTTCACGCCGAAGTTGAAGAATCTGATGCGGGAAGCGGCAACAGGCCCGGCGATGCTCCGGATCTCCTTCTTCCCGCACGCTGAGAGCAGGCTCGCAAGAAGGAGCGCTGCTATGGATGCTTGTCTTTTCATGATCGCGATTACGGTTGAGTGATCCACAACGGCTTGGTGTGATAGTCCGCGAGGAGTCCGCCAATGACATCGAGACTCGCCCTGTTCCAGACGTATTCGGAGTTGAACCTTGGCCTGATACGCTGCACCACCTTGCCTCCATTATCGGGATACAGATTCGATGGCGGCGTGAAGCCGCGGAACACCTCCGTTCCGCTGACCGGATCGATGTCGGTGTAGTGATACCGCCGCATGTCCATCCAAAGCTCGTCGTGTCCCCACGCCCACTGCGCGATGAACTTCTGAGACATGATGTGCGACAGCGTCAGCGTGGCAGGCACGATGTTCGGATCGGCGAGGAAGGTGGCCTTCTCGGTGGCCGAGATCTGCGACGGGGTCTGATTGTCATCCTGATTTCGCGCGTTGACGAAATCAAAGTGGGCCGAGATTCCATTTGTGTACGCGATGTGTGCCGTTGCCTGGTCTCCCATCCTCAGCGCGGCTTCCGCCTTGATGAATTGAAGCTGCGAATAGGTCATCAGAGGAACCTTGGACCTGTCAGCGAACAGATAACGGCTTGGTAATCCCAGGCCCTGTGTGGCCACATAACCGAAGAAGTTGTTGGGGCGCCGCAGGGAATCGAGTGCGCCGAATCCGACGACATTCGGATCCAGACCACGGCAACAGAAATTGTCCTGGGACGGCGACAGCATGCGGCTCATACGCGGGTCGGCCGTTCCACCAAACTGCGTGCCGTTCATCAGGTTGACGATGAACTGCGTCTGCCTGTAGCCGTTGATGTTGCCTCGCGTCGGTCCCCAGAAATTGCGGTCGGCGTTGTCGGGGCTCACCGCCGGGTACGGCATTAGCGCGTCGTCCGCGTTGCTCGCAAACGATCGATCGACGTCGGCGATCACGGCCGCGGGATTGTAGGTGGATTTGTTGGTAAAGTGATTCAAGCTCAGGGCGCGCAACCCGTACGCCAGCTTCAGCCACTTCGTACGAACCCCATTGTACATGTGATCGCCCTTCGACAGGTAAGCGGCGTCGACGGCGCCATCGGTTTTCTGTAGCAACACGATCGCGCTGTCCAGAAGGCGCTTGACCTCCTGGTACGCAAAGTCCTGGGTGTCGTAGTCGAACGTCGTTCTCGACTGATCGATTGCCTCCTTGACGATGATCTCGCCGTGCAGGTCGGTCAAAGCCTGCCAACCCCACGCCTTCAGAATCATTCCGACACCCAGCAGATCCCAGCGCTGCTCGGCTTCGGCCTTGTTGTTCATGTCGATCAGGTTCTGCCCGAGTGACCAGTAGACGTCGCGCCACTGCTCGCCGCCGTTGTCACTCGAGGGATCGTATCCCATCCTATCCCACGTAGTCAGGCTCGTACTGGGCAGCGTCCATTCCTGGGTATAGCGGCCGACGAAACGGCCGTCGTACTGCGGCGCGGTCACCATCCAGTGCAGCATCGGCGGCAAGTACAGGTTTGCCGTGACGGTCTGCGGACCGTTTGGATTGGTATTTACATCGAGATAATCACTGCAACCGCTGGCAAGAGTCACAGCGGCCACTAGGAGAATCGTGCGTAGCTTCATGGTTAGAATCCCATCCTGACGCCGAAATTCACTCCGCGAGGTACAGGGAAATTCCCGAAGTCGATACCGGTGCCGCCTGATCCTCCAACCGCCGCGCTGTTTCCGTTCACGATCGGATCGAGCCCCTTGTAGTTGGTCAACAGCAGCAGATCGGTTCCCTTCACGAAGAAACTGGAGTTGCGGGCACCCAGGAATCCGGTGGGCAAGGTGTAAGTCACCTGAACGTCTCTGAGCCGCAGCCAGTTGATGTTCTTCTCGATGAACAGCTCTTCGCTCATGTTGGTGTAGTACGCGGTCTGCGCAGCCGGCACAAAGACGATGTGGTTGATCGTCGGATTCGCGGTGCCCTCCTTCCCGTCTCTCAAGACGCCTTTGATTACTCGGGGCTGCTCGCGGTCCAGTGTCTCGGTGCTTAGACCACGTGTCGTGAGGTAGTGCTCGGTCGCGTTGAATACATCCCCGCCTCGCCGCAGATCGACGAGGAAATCGAGGGAGATCCGGTTGCGCCTGAAAGTGTTGGTGATGCCGACCATGTACTTCGGCTCGCGATCGTAACCCCCATTAATGAAGTCGGCCGAGCGAATCGGAAGGCCCGTCGTGGGATCGATCAACAATTGTCCATAAGCAGGAGAGCCCTTGACGGTATCTCTCAAATAGAACAGGCCAGTGAGCGACATCGTCGAGAGCCCGGGCTTCGTGCCGTTGCGCACATTTCCGTATAGCCATGTGTCGGACACATAGGATTCCGGCAGCAGGTGTGGCAGGGCCAGTACGATGCCGCGCTGGTGCGTGTAGTTTGCCTGGAAATCCCACACGAAGCCGGGTCTCTGGATCGGCGTCCCGCGGAGCGTAAGCTCGACGCCTTTGTTTCTGGTCGACGCGCCATTCAGGTTGAAGAGAATGAAACCTGTACCGTAACTCCCTCTGATGTCGTTCACGATCTGGTCGAGGGTCTGCTTGCGGTAAACTGTGGCGTCGATACCCAGCCGGTCGTTCAGGAAACTCAGCTCGGTGCCGAATTCACGCGACCTGGCGAATTCCGGTTTCAATGCGAGATTGGGCCCCCAGAAGTTGTAGCCGTAGCCGCCGTAAGCAGTCGTCTTGTATTGCAGTGCGGGCCGGTAGGCGTACGGTCTCGCATCCTTACCGACCGAGGCAGCCGCAGCTCTCAGCTTCCCGGTCATGAAGCGGCGCATGCCCGGAAACGCGTCGGAGAAAACGAAGCTGCTCGAGAAGGAAGGATAAAAGAACGAGTTGCGTTCTTTGGGAATCGTGGAAGTCCAGTCGTTTCTACCCGTTGCGTTGAGGTACAGATAGTCCTTGACGTTGAACGAGACTTGCCCAAAGGCACCGACCAGACGGCGCTGTTCGATCGTGGTCTGACTGGTTCTCAGATTCGTGTTATTCATGGACACGAAATTCGGATCCAGGAAATCGCGGCCGGTAGCGGCGTCCGTAGTTGCCTTGTAGTCAGAAATCGAGTTGCCGAGCAGTCCGCTGACGGAAATGCTGTTGGTCAGCTGGTGGCTGTTGAAATTGAGGAGCGTCTGGGCGTTCACGTTGCGCTGAATCAAATCGGCGAGGTCGAGAAGCCCGTTGTACGCGGCGCCCACGACGCTCTCCGGATTGCGCAGAAGCAGGTTTGAATTGGTGTAGCTGTCAGTGCCGATGTTGGTTTTGAGATTGCCCCACGAGACCGGCGTAAGAGTGAGGCCGACGTTGGCGATGATGCGGTTGTTCTTGGAGTTGATCTGGTTCTTGGCAACGTTGAAGTACGGATTATCCTCTTCACTCGCGGCACCCAGACTCGTCACTTTGCGCCTGGTACCAGCTGGCGTCAGGAAGTTTTTCGCGTCATCGGTCTGCGGCCAGACCATCAAGCCAATGAGCGGACCAAGGTCACCCTTGTAGACCTGATCGTTGTTGTCGTAGGTGTAGGCCATCGACAGATCGGTGTTCAGCCAGGAGTTGATCTGCGCCTGGGAAGCGCCGGTGACATTTACCCTGCCGTAGTCAGCGGTGGGGACGACTCCCTCCTGATTGTCGAAGGACGTGCCGAGGCGGTAGTTGATTCGCTCGTCGGCTGTTGCGCCGCTGAACGACAGGTTGTGGGTCGCGGTCTTCCCAGTCCTGAGGAAGCCGCCGATGTTGTCATAGAACACGGTTCCGGCGGGATACGGAGCGCCGAAGTAGAAAAACGAGCTCGATGAAACGCCGCTCGGGCTATAAACGCGCTGCAGCTCGGGCTTCGCTCTGGTGCTCTCGAACCTGAAGCTATTGTTGTACTGAAAGCCTCCGCCCGCTTTTCCGCGCTTGGTGGTAATCACGATTGCTCCATTGGCCGCGTCGATACCGTACAGTGCGGCTGCTTCAGGCCCTTTCAATACGGTGATGCTGGCGATGTCTTCCGGATTCAGGTCGGCGGCACGATTGGTAAAGTCAACGCCCCTGTTACTGAATGCCGAGTTCGAGTTCGCATCAGAAGCAAGGACCCCGGTATTGAGCGTCCGGTTATCCATCGGTAGTCCGTCGAGGATCATCAGTGGCTGATTGCTGCTACTGATCGAGCTTATCCCTCTGATCGTGATCGACGACGATGCACCAGGAGTTCCGGAAGTGCTCGTCACCTCGACGCCGGCTATCCGCCCCTGCAACGAGTTGACGAAATTCTCTCGCTGCGCCTGGGCAACGTCGTCGCCCCGAATCGTCTGTTGAGCGGTACCGAGAGATCTTTGCTGCGCGGTCTGACCCAAAGCCGTGACCACTACCGCGTTGAGACTCGTCGCGACTCTCATCAACTGGACGTTGACAAAATCTTCAGCCGCCACCGCGCGCTCGACCGGGGCCGCACCGATCGCCCGGAACTGCAGAACCTGCCCCGGCTCGGCCCGAATGGAATAGTTTCCTTCGGCGTTGGTCGAGGTGCGGATGCTGGTCCCTTTGACGATGACCGTCACATCCGGTAAAGGCGTGCCCTGCTCACTCGTGACTTTGCCGGTAACAATTTTTTGCTGTGCGAAAGCTGGCGCAGCAACGAGGAACATTCCCATCAATAGTGAGACGAGTCTTTTTTTCATAACGACCTGTACCGGGTTTTGGGGAACACTGAGTTACGGTCTTGCCGAGTGTGAAGCAATTCGCGCCAAGGTTGCGGTTGCCAGGAAGTTGCTCTGGCAGATTGTCGGAGCTTGCGTGCAGTAGAATGTGTCGGAGCTCTGCGCGCGAGCTCTGATCTCGTCGAAACTGACAAATCCTCAGGCACCTTCAGCCCATTCCTCTGGGCGAAACCTTACTTGCGAGTCCGCTACACGGCGGGCGCCTATCATACTCCAGTGTCGAAACGGTGTCAAATCCAGGTCACGGCGATGGGAAAAAGCCACGAGGGTTTTCCCGTATCTTCACTCTGACCGGAGTGCACCGCCATGCCGAGCGGCGTGTATTATCAGACATGAACCGCAAACTCGTGCTCAGTGTCGCGGCGATCGCTGTCGGCTGCGTTCCGACGCCAGCTACTATTCAACCGACGATCACTCCGGGCGTCGATGCTTCCGCGCGACGTCTTCTCGGTCCCGCCAATCCCGGCGCTATGACGCAGATTTCCGCAGCGGACAGGCGTTGGGTCGAGCGGACTCTCGCTTCGCTCACTCTCCGCGAAAAAGTCGGACAGCTCATCATGCCATGGGTCGGTGGCGATTATGCCGCCGTCGGGTCGGCTGAATTCGAACAGGTCCGGAAATGGGTGCAGGACGATGCGGTTGGAGGACTCGTCCTCTCGATAGGCCTCCCACTCAGCTACGCCGCGAAGCTCAACGAGCTGCAGACTCGCGCCAGAGTTCCGCTCCTGATCGCGTCCGACATGGAGAACGGGCCCGGCATGCGACTCGGCAACATCTACGCGCTTCCTTCCCTGCTGCCGCAGGGCGGCGGGACGACCTTTCCTCCGGTCATGGCGCTCGGCGCCACCGGGTCCGAGGACCTCGCCTACAAGCTCGGACAGGTATTGGGGACCGAGGCCCGAGCGATCGGCGTGCACATGGTGTTCGGACCCGTACTCGACGTGAACTCGAACCCGCTGAATCCGATCATCAACACGCGGTCCTTCGGGGAAAACCCGGCCCTCGTGAGCCGACTCGCAACTGCATACATCCGCGGCGCGAGATCGACCGGGCTCATGAGCACCGGAAAACATTTTCCCGGTCATGGCGACACTGACATCGATTCTCACCTTGATCTTCCAACGATTCACGCGGACCGCGCTCACCTCGATTCGGTGGATTTCCCTCCGTTTCGCGCCGCGGTCGCCGAAGGAATCGACGCGATCATGACCGCCCACATTGCCGTCGTCGGAGTCGAGGGTGTAAACGCGGGACCGGCGACGCTGTCGCACGGTTTCATGACTGGGGTCCTTCGCGACGAGATGCGCTTCGGTGGCGTGCTGTTCACCGACGCGATGACGATGGGTGGCGTCGCGAAGCGGTATGGCGCGACCGAGCCGCTCATCATGGCGATCGAGGCCGGTGCCGACGTGCTGCTGATGCCGCGGAGCGTGCCTGACGCAATTACCACGGTCGTCGACGCGGTGCGCAGCGGCCGATTGACCGAGCAGCGAATCGACGCATCAGTGCGTCGACTGCTCACGGCCAAGGCGAGAGCGGGGCTTCGCGCGGGGAGACTCGTCAACCTCAACTCCGTCGATCGGATCGTCGACATTCCGGAACACACCCGAATCGCCGACGAGGTCGCGGAGCGGTCGATCACGCTCGCGGAAGACAGGATGAATCTGGTCCCGCTCGCATTCGGTCCGCCGGGCACGGTTTCGTCGGCCCCGGGCGCGCCAGTTCCCGCGCAGTCCGTGATCGACTCGGCGAAGAAAATTCTCTCGATCACGTATGCTGACCCTTCGGATCTCGTCGCCGGCCACGTCTTCAACTCGATAATCGGTGAGCAGCTTCCGGCGACGCGCGCGATCCGCGTGGACAACCGAACGACCGACGCCGAGTATGGCGCCCTGAAGGCCCAGGCGGATTCGGCGGAGCTGGTTCTCGTTTCCGCCTACGTCTCGCCCCGCGAATTCGCGGGGTCCGTGGGAGCCCAGAGCGGTTTTTCCCAGTTTGTCGAAAAAGAGGCGTTGTCAGGGAAGCCCATAATCGTCCTCTCTTTTGGTAGCCCGTATCTCCTCAGCGCCTTTCCATCGGTGTCCTCGTACCTGCTTGCCTGGGGCGGGGCGCCAATCAGTCAGCGCGCTGCAGCCCTCGCACTGCTGGGTGAACGCGAGATCAACGGGCGACTTCCAATATCGTTGCCGCCCGACCTGAAGTTCGGCGCCGGCATACATAGGTCACAGACTCGGACGCACAACTGATGAAGCTTCGCAAGCCATTCTGCCCGTTCGTCGCCTTTGAGATAAGAAGCTACGCCGCGGCCTTCTCTTTCCCCGCGCTTAGAGTGAAGGCTGTCTGCTCTCTCGCCGTTCTTTTGGTAGGTGCGCTCGACGCTTGCGCTCCGCCACCTCCTGCTCGCGCCGTCGCGGCGCCGGCGCCCGTTCCGATCAAGTACGTCGCCCCCGAAGTCGGGCTCAACAACTCCGGACTCGATACTTCGCTCGCGGGCAAGCTCGACAAGGTCGTCAAGACCGCAATGGAGGAAGCGGTCGCCCCCGGCGTTGCGATCGCCGTAGGGCGTAATGGGCACATCGCCTACATGAAGGGCTACGGCTACATCGATTGGAATCAGCCGGGATCTCCGGCCGTCGATACGAATACGCTCTACGACCTGGCGTCTCTCACCAAGGTTATCGCCACGACGACGCTTGCAATGATCCTCGAGGAGGGCGGCCAGCTCGATATCAATCGCACCATCGCCTCGTATCTCCCGGAGTTCAATTCGCCGGAAAAGGCGCAGATCACGGTGAAGCAGATCCTCACCCACAGCGGCGGACTGGAGGCGGGGGCGAACATTTACGCCAGCGCCCGCGGCCGCGAACAGTACCTGTACCAGATCAACGCTCGGCCACTCGAGTACACGCCAGGGACGAGCATGATCTACAGCGACTGGGACATGATCCTGCTGCAGCTGGTGATGGAGCGAATAACCGGAAAAACTCTCGACGTCCTGGCCACCGAGAAAATCTTCAGACCCCTCGGCATGATCGACACGCAGTTCCAGCCGCCAATCTCGTTGCGGTCGCGTATCGCCCCGACCCAGGTCGACGATGCGCGCGGGGGGCTGCTTTGGGGAAACGTTCACGACGAGAATGCGTGGGCGATGGGCGGCGTCGCGGGCCATGCGGGATTGTTCTCGACCGCGAAGGACCTGGCGCTCTTCTCGATGATGATCCTGAACGGCGGTGAGGGAGCGAATGGGGTTCGCATCGTGAAGCCGGCGACGATCGCGCGCTGGACCGCGCGCCAGGGCAAGGAATCGACGCGCACTCTCGGTTGGGATTCGCCGGAGGGCGGCTCCAGCGCCGGGCAATTCTTTTCGCCGTGGAGCTTCGGACACACGGGCTTTACCGGGACGTCGATCTGGCTGGATCCCGAGAAGGACCTTTTCGTCGTCGTCCTGACGAACCGTGTGAATCCGACCCGCAACAACAATCGCCACGTCCAGCTGCGACGCGACGTCGCCGACGCCGTGCAGCAGGCCGTGCTCGGCGCACGGATCGTCAATTGGGAAGCGCGTTAAGCGGCGAGCCGCTTAACGCTCGCGACGGCCGGCTGGCCACAGGAGTACAAAAGCGGGGAGCTCTTAGCTTCTTAGCTTTTTAGCGGGGAGCTTACCTCAGACCTCGCACCTATCACCTGGCACTCGCACCTTTAGTGTGCGGCTTTGCGAATACCGGGTATCTTCGAAGCGAAACAGCTCCCTCCTCGGTCCGAATACCGGCGCCTCAGCGGTTTTGTGTATCTTTTAAGTGCGCGCCGCTGCTGAGGCCGCGAGTCCTGAGAGGACACAAGCGACCAGTCAGACGTCTTGAGAGGCCAGAGGATGCCAGCTTCAAAGGAGAGGGTCCCCGTCGTCATCGTCGAGTACGATGAGATCGCCCGCACGATAGCGAGACGCATTGCCGAAATCATCGAGGAGCGCCGGCGCGGCGGCGGGCACGCCGTTCTCGGACTCGCCACCGGCAGCACACCGATCGGGATCTACCGCGAGCTGATCAAGATGCACCGCGAACAGGGTCTCGATTTCTCCGACGTCGTGACCTTCAACCTCGACGAGTACTACCCGATGAACCGCGACAGCATCCACAGCTACCATCGGTTCATGCGGGAAAACCTCTTCAACCATATCAACGTCCGGCCGGAGAATGTCCACATCCCGCGCGGTGACGTTCCGCGTGATGACGTCGATGTCGAGTGCGAGGCGTACGAAGCCGCGATCAAGAAGGCGGGCGGCATTGATCTTCAGATACTCGGCATCGGGAAGACCGGTCACATCGGCTTCAATGAGCCGGGCTCGGGCGCGGACTCGCGCACGCGTCGCATCTCGCTCGACACCGTCACGCGCCGCGATGCCGCCGCTGATTTCTTCGGCGAGGACAATGTCCCGACCGAAGCAATAACGATGGGAGTGGCGACGATAATGGAAGCGCGGGAAGTCGCGCTCGTCGCGACGGGCGAGCACAAGGCGGCGATCATCCAGCGCGCGGTCGAAGGTGAGCCAGATCCCGACGTCGCCGCCACGTATCTGCAGCAGCATCCGAACGCCGTGTTCTACGTCGATTTCGCCGCAGCCGCTGATCTCACACGCGTTCGCACGCCGTGGGTGATCGGCGAGGTGAGATGGACGCGCGAGAAGGAAACCGATGCTGTCATCTGGCTGAGCGAGATTACGGGAAAGTCGGTTCTAAAGCTCGATGAGTACGACTACCGCGAGCACCACTTGAGCTCGCTGCTCGCACGCCATGGGAAGGCGGGGCCTCTCAACGGTGAAGTGTTCAACGCTCTCATCGCCAAGATTCGCGGCCGCAGCAAGCTTCCCACCGGCAAACGGGTCGTGGTGTTTTCTCCGCACCCCGACGATGACGTGATCTCCATGGGGGGAATGCTCAACAAGCTGCATCAAAACAAGAACGATCTCCTCGTCGCCTATATGACGTCCGGCAACATCGCCGTCTTCGACCACGAGGTGCGCCGCTACGCCGACTTCATCCGTCGCTTCGGAAACGACTTCGACATCAACGATTCTGCCGCCGGCACGCTGGTCGAAGAAGTGGAAGAATTCCTTGACTCGAAGGAAGTCGGAGAAATCGATGCGTTTCCGGTCCAGGTGATGAAGCGCGCGATCCGCGAGGCGGAAGCTGTCTCCGGAATCGAAACGTTCGGGATGACGCGCGAGCAGGCGCGATTCCTCAACCTGCCTTTCTATCAGACCGGCAAAGTCAGGAAGGACCCGATTGGACCTGAAGACGTGCGCATCGTTCTCGAGCTTCTCGAGGATCAGAAGCCCGAGCTGGTATTCGTCGCGGGCGATCTTTCGGACCCACACGGCACCCACCGGATGTGCCTTGAAGCCATACAGGGCGCGCTCGCCCAGTATTCGGGCCACCCGCCCGAGATGTGGTACTATCGTGGCGCATGGCAGGAGTGGGAGATCGCCGAGGCCGACGTGCTCGTCCCGCTTTCCGAGGAAGAGCTGCGCGCAAAGAAAATGGCGATCTTCAAACACCAGAGTCAGAAGGATCGCGCTCCGTTCCCTGGCCAGGACGACAGAGAGTTCTGGCAGCGCGTCGAGGAACGCAACCGCAACACCGCGCAGCGCGTCGACCGGCTCGGCCTCCCCGAATATTTCGCAATGGAGGCGTACGTGGTGCGGCGCGGAGGAGCGCCGATCGAGACAGAAATGGTCGCGACGAGCTCGCTCGCCGAGCGCGAGACATCGCGCTCCCGAGTCAGTACCGCGGGAGTCGGCCGCTAGCCAGTTCTTTCTTCAGACTCTCAGAAAGATTTTGCGCCGGTAGAGGACAAGCAGAATCCCGTACCAGAGCAGCACGAAAGAGATCGCGAACGCCAGGGACGCGACGCGCGGCGAGAGCCAGGGAAGGAACACGATTCGATATATCGCGTCCTGCATCGCGATCGACTCTCCCTGATAGCCAACGTGCCACAGTGTATAGATCAACCGCGCCATGACACCTGATCCGACGAACGCGACGATCGGATTAACGCCGAAGACGACCCACGGCTTGGTCCACCACCTCACATTCTGGTAGTCCACGATCCACATCACCGTGGCCAGCGACACGCAAGCCATGCCCGCTGTAAAGAGCACGTAGGAGCTGGTCCAAAGGCTCTTGTTGATCGGGAACGCCCAATTCCACATCAGCCCGAGCACCATCCCGATCGAGCCTGCGACAAATAGAGCGCAGACTCTTTCGAGCAGCGGTTTCTCCTTGAGGGCGATCCACCGGCCGGCGATGACGCCGAGCATCGCCGTCGCGATCGCGGGGATCGTGGACAATGGACCTTCCGGATCGAATGTCACGCCGCCAGTCCAGATGTGATTCGTACCGAGAATCAATCGGTCGAGGTACGCGGCGAGGTTTCTGTCCTTCGTGTGGAGCAGGAGCGCGCCGATCTCCCCTTGACCGGGCACGGGAATCAACGTCATCGCGAACCAGTAACCGTATAACAGCGCGGCGATGATGACGATCTGCTGCTTGAGCGTCGTCTTGAGCGTGAGCAGTGCCGCACAGATGTAAACGATACCGATCCTTGGCAGCACACCGAGAATCCGGACGTGCTCGATCCTGTAAATGATCCGATCCCACGCCGTCGCATTCGGAATCGCTGTGATAGTGCCCCATTGGTAGAAAGGCACCATCGCCATTGCCAGGCCGAGCAAGTAGATGACGATCCCGCGGCGGAGGATCTGCTTGACGATTGCGGAGTCGTCGTCTCCACGCGCGCGTCGTGCCGAGAGCGAGAGGTGGGTAGTGATGCCGACGATGAAAAGGAAGAACGGAAATATCAGATCGGTCGGCGTCCATCCGTTCCACTCCGCATGCTCCAGCGGCGGGAAAATCGCGCTCCACGTTCCTGGATTATTCACGAGCAACATTCCCGCGATCGTGAGACCGCGGAAGACGTCGAGGGAGATCAGACGCTCGCGCGTCGGCTGGGATGGCGGGACTGAAATGGTCGCATCGTAGCGCGCTGAAACCGGCCTTACCGCGGCTGTGGTCATGGTCCTCTGACGTTGATCGTGTCTGCTACGGTATATACGAGCGGCAGCGCGGCACGTTACCGTTGCTAATTGGGCTTCAACGGCGGCGACCAATCGGAGAGTCGCGCATCTCCTGATTGGGTCAGCTGCCGCAGTCGGCCGGTGCGCTCATCGAGGATCCAGATATTGCGCTGGTCACCGATCGCGCCGAGGCGGCGGGTGATCGATAAATGACGGCCGTCGGGAGCCCACGACGGATCCTCGTTCTCGCCCTCAAACGTCAGCTGCTTCATCACGCGATCTTTCACGCCGATCGTCCACACCTGGAAATCGCCGTTCTGCTGTTGATACGCGATCAGGTCCCCTTTCGGCGACCAGTCGGCGCCGGTGCGATAGCTTCGCTTTCCCGCCACCACCGGAGTAAGCAATCGCAGGCCGGTGCCATCGACGTTCATCGTGTAGAGTTGGGGCGTGAGAGGACGCGGCGACATGAACACGATTTGCTTTCCGTCCGGGCTGAAGCTGGGGGAGGTCGTCTCGAATCCGGTTCGGCCCACGAATGGCACTGCCACGCTGTCGTCACCGCTCGCACCCGCGAGCATCAATTCGGCCGGCGAATCCCCCAACACCCCCCCCCATGCCCACACGATGTTCTTTCCGTCCTTTGTGTAGACGGGTGTGATGTTGAGCCCGCGGTTCGACGCCGACAGCAAACGCGGCCGCATGGTGCGCAGATCGAATTGCGCGATGCGCGTCCCGCGGTCGTCAGCATCGGCGTAGACGATGTAGCGACCAGACGGGTGCCACGCCGGCGATAGTGCCGCGCCTGCTGTCGGCAGCGTGCGCTCGTTTGCGCCGTCACTGTCGACGAGCTTGAGCCTCGTTCCTTCGATGAAAACGATCCGCGTCGCCGCGATCCCTCTGGTTCCGGTGAGCCACCGCTCGACCTCGTCGCTGACGATGTGAATCCCCAGGCGGCGCTCGCGGGCGAGGGAGTCACGCACGATCGAATCCTTAGCCGCAAATCGCGCAAATACCGAGTCGAAGTGAATGGTGTCCTGCACGGCAGTCGCGCGAAGCAGAACATCGCGGCGATCGAGCTCGCGCGAAAGTGAATCGCGCGTTGCCTGCGCGCGACGAGCATTGGCGCGATCGCGCGTGGTCTTAAGCGTGACGGGCTTGAGCGCTGCCCGCTCGAGGCTGTCACGCGCGGCGGAGTCTGCGGCCAGCGCGGCGATCGTCTCATCGGCTTTTCTTCCCAGAGTTGTCGACAGAGAGTCGCGGATCGCGCCCAGCCTGTTGGCCGGTATCCTCGGCAGACGGAAATAATCCTGCTGGCGCAACTGGCCCTGCGGCACGTCGTACACCTCGACGTGAAGTCCCGATGCAGTTGGTCGGGCCCGCACTACGAAGTTTGCGCGCGTCTGCGCGAGCGGCGAGAAGTTGATCCGCTTTTGGCCCGGTTGCCAAATGTCGGCGAGCGTGGTGCTGTCGAGAATGAGCGGCTGAATCCGGTCGCCGTAGTCGAAGTCGCGCTGGATTATCGTGCGTATGGAGTCACCCTCGGTCGTGTCGACCTGAAGCACGACGACGGCGGGCGGCACGTCGAGCGGCTTCTGCGGCTTGGGTCGGCCGGGCGGCGAAGGATTTCGATTTTGCGATTGCAGGGCTGGAGCGAGGGCGCATAACGCCAGCGCCCCAACGAATAGGTTGCGACGGTTCATGAGCGATTCAATCTATCGGATCCTCCAATGGTACACCGCCTCGCCTTTCCCGATTCCGGGCAACGCAAAGCCGCGGAGGAAAATCCCCCCGCGGCTTTACTCGACCGGGTCACTCGTCAGTGTGTGATATGGAACTGGAACGGCATCTGAACGAGTTGCTCAACTTTCCTGCCCCCGATCTGCGCCGCCGAGAATTTCATACGGGGGAGCGCGTCCTTCACGGCGGCACTGAACGCCGGATTGCTGGAGCTCAGGATCTTGAGAGTGCCCGACTCATACCGGCCACTCTGGTTCACAACAAACTGCGCGAGCACGGAGCCCTCGACGCCCGATTCCCGGAGCGCCGTAGGGTACTCAGGTGCCTCGCCGCCGATTTTCTCGACCTGCTTCTCCACCTGGGACTCCGTGTACGGTCCGTGGTTGTCGTCGTCCTTGGCCTTGACGCCCGCCGATTTTCCGGTGTCGCCCTCTTTCCCGGTGCCACCCTTTACGCCATCGGCCGAGCCGCCCGCGACGCCCTTTCCGCTGAAGTCATTCTCGTTCGTTACCGCCTTTGAAAGGTCGATCGACGGAAGGTTCGTCGGAATGGTGACCGGCGGCGGAAGGACCTTGAACCCCTTCGGTGGTGCCGGAGCGACTTCCTTCGGCAGCTGGGGCAGGTTCACGACCTTCGGCGGGGCCGGAGTCTTGGGCTTCGGTTTCGGAGCTTCCTTGGGCGGGGGCGGCTCCTTCTTGGGCGGAGGCGGCTCGTCCTTCTTAACCTTCACGAAGTTGACCTTCTCCTCCCTCGTCTTTTCCGTCTTGCGCGTGCCGGCTCGAGCCGTGGCGAAGACCGCGAGAAAGATGATGAGCGAGTGCAATATTATGCTAAGGATGGTGCCCCCGAGGGGCCGTCCTTTTTTGTCGGGTTTTTTTGATTCCAGAAGCTGCATGATCATTGAAAGCTCCCCTTGAAATACACCCTTTTATAGAGCAACCACCTTGCCATTGGAGCCGTTTTTTCGGCTCGTCTATTTCAGGCGTTTGGCATGGAATCGCAACGCTTTCCGGCTCATCCGTAGGCCATTTTTCTGGCGGCGTTTCCTAGGCGGCTCCCCGCAACTGCAGAGCTTCGAATCCGGCCAACTGCAGAGCTCTTGGGGACACGTTCAGAGATGCGAATCCATAGGTCCCGAAGGGCTGAAAAAAAGGCGCGGATTTAATCCGCGCCCTCCTCTTTTCCACCATCGCTGACGACCGAAGTTGTCAGGCCATGATCGCTGTCAGGTGCTCTTTTTGACGACCTTCTTCGCTGTTGCTTTCTTCGGCGCCGACTTGGTTGATGCTTCCGCCGACGGCGCCGCGATCGCTTTCACACCCGCTCTTCTTGTAAGAATCCCGCACACGGATTCGAAGGCGGTCTTGCCCGCCGTGCCGACTTTGGGACGATCCCAAACCATGTGAGCCTGGTCGCGCGGATCAACCTCACCTTCGTCTCTGACCAGAACGTTGTTCGCCCAATAAACGGTACTCCGAACTCTTTTCACCCTTACAGGCGAGCAGCGGACGTACGCCTTCTCGACGAGCCGGTTGTACTGCTTCTTGTTCTCCAGTACGCGCGGTCGCGTGTAGTCCCAGCTCGTCACCGTTGTCCAGGTGCCGGGCGACTGGAGCGCCACAGTGGCGGTGTCGAAGATGACGGTGACGTCGCCGTCCTTGTACACGCGACGCCACGGCGCCTGCGCGCGCACGACACCGGGAATGGCGAGACACACGACCAGCAGAAATCGACTTGCATTACGAATCATGAAATCTCCTCGGGTCCTCACTGTCGTCGATCACGACTGGCGTGTATTCGGTGTGACAGCGGAGCGGGTGAATCTTTGTAGGCTTGGAGTATAAACACGCGACAGTGCGTACCGCCACTCCGCGCTCCACATCGCTACTCCGGTATTCGATGCATCATTGCGCTGTCTGACGGAAACGCCAGCGACTCGTCCCCTGCGCTCGGCACTATTGCGCCTCCGTTCATAGTGCGGGCGAACGTAAGAATCGCCGCGAGCAGCGGCACTGCCACCAGGAGTCCGAGGAAGCCGAAGAGGAGCGACATCAACGCCTGAATGCCTAGCGTCAGCGCAGGGGGAAGATTCACGCCGTGCTTCATCAGGATGGGTACCAGGAGGTGGTTCTCGACGAACTGGATCACGAAATACCCGAGGGCGACGACCAATGCCTTGTGCGGCGAATCGATGAACGCCATCGCGATCGCCGGAATCGCCGCGAAGATCGAGCCCACGATCGGGATGAATTTCGAGATTCCGGCGAGGATTCCCAGCGGCAGCGCCGCCTTCACGTGAATCGCCAGCAGGAAGAACGTCGTCACCGCGCCGATCACGAGCATTGCAATGAGCTGAGTAACCAGCCAACGACGGAGCGTCGTGGCGAGGCGTGTCATCGTCAGCGCCGCGCGCTCGCGCTCGCGGAGCGGAACGAGCTGCAGCATTCCACCGTGATAGAGTTTAGGCTCGACCCCGATGTAGGCGGCAATGAAGAGCACCAACAGAAACGCACCCGACACCGCGAAAGTCGACGTGAGTACGCGAAGGAACGAGTGCTGCGCGCCGCGGAACTGGCTGGTGATCTCGCGGCGAAGGTTTCCTCCGACGACGACTTCGTCGCTGCGAGTGGCGGTCCTCTGGACTACTGTTCCCGGGGCTATCGGCCCCGCGATGTCGGCGCGAGTTGAATCCGTGATAGTAGTTACCGAGCGGACTGAATCGGACGGACGTACCGGGCGCTGCGTCGCGGTAACGCGCGCGCTGTCGCTGATACTCTCTTCGTTGAACAGGATCCCGAGAACTCCGTTCGCGCGGTGTCCCAGCCAGGCGTCGATCTTGTCCATCGCTTCGGGTAGCTGTTGCTGGAGCTCGCGGGATTGTGCCCGAAGTATGGGCGCCATCCAGGCCCCGGCACCTGTCAGCAGCCCGAGAAAGGCAGTCAGGATGAGAGCAACGCCGAGCACGCGCGGTACCCGCCGCTTCTCGAGCCAGTCGGCTCCCTGCGCCAATGGCAGTCCGAAAAGAACCCCGAGGAAGAAGAGGAAGACAACGGGGTGCGCGATCCAGAGCAGGCGCACCAGAATGTAGAAACCAAAGATGAGCGAGAGAACGCGTACGACGTCGCGGGTTGGCAGGCGGATTGGAGTGCGCGAATCCATGACTTGATGCTAAGCCAAACCTGTGCCCGTTGGGAGAAGGGCGTGAAACGCGGTCTCAAATGTCACCCGGCGGTCAACCGACGACGCCTTGACCGCGTGATTCCATTCGACAAGGTTCCAAGGCCCGGCGACGCGGGCCTTTTTTCTTTTTCGGTCGTTCCTTTTGACTCAATAGCAGGGGATGAAATGCCGGCAACACCTGACGGCCCGATAGCGATCTACTACGAGCACCCCGACTGGTTTCGGCCGCTTTTCGCCGAACTGGACCGGCGGGGTGTTCCTTACACGAAGCTGGACGCGGCCGCGCACGCGTACGATCCATCTGAAACGGTGTCGCCCTACTCGCTCGTATTCAACCGGGCGAGCCCGTCAGCCTATCTGCGTGGCCACGCCCAGGTGACTTTCCACACTCTCAGCTGGCTGCGCCATCTGGAGCGCATTGGAGTGCCGGTCGTGAACGGCTCCGCGTGCTATGAGATGGAGACATCGAAGGCGTTTCAGCTCGACATTCTCAATGACCTCGCTCTTCCCTTCCCCAAGGCCCGCGTGATCAATAACGCGACGCTGGTCACCGAGGCGGCGCGTGGCCTTCGGTTTCCGATCATCGTGAAGGCAAACATCGGCGGCAGCGGCGCCGGGATCACTCGTTTCGACGACGCGAACAGCCTGGCCGACGCGGCGTTATCCGGGCGGATCGACCTGGGCGTCGATCATGTCGCGCTCGTACAGGAGTTGGCTCCATTGAGAGACGGCCACATCACTCGTGTCGAAGTTCTCGACGGACGTTTTCTCTACGCGATCAACGTGTATCCGGCGGAGGACTCCTTCAATCTCTGCCCCGCCGATATTTGCCAGACTACCGATGGCCAACAGCTATCGCGCACTGCTTGCGCCGTCGATGCACAAAAGAACGGGATGCGCGTCGAGGAGGCGAAACCCTCCCGAGAAATAATCCGCGAGGTTGAGCGGATCGCCTCGCACGTCGACCTCGACGTCGGTGGAATCGAGTACCTGATCGATGATCGCGACGGCCGCCACTACTTCTACGATATCAACGCGCTCTCGAATTTCGTCGCCGACGCGCGAAACGTAGTTGGCTTCGACCCATTCGAGCGCCTCGTCGATTATCTCGCTGACCGTGCCTACCATTCTCGGCCGGCCCCCTTGGAGCCTGTCGCCGCAGCGGCGCTGGGAGAGCGCTGATGCGATATGGATACTGGCTTCCCGTCTTCGGCGGCTGGCTGCGCAACGTTCCCGACGAAGGGATGAGCGCGTCGTGGGATTATGTAAAGCGCCTCGCGCAGCGCAGCGAGCGGATTGGCTACGACATTACGCTGATCGCCGAGCTGTTCATGAACGACATCAAGGGCATAGACGCCGATTCTCTGGAGGCGTGGTCGACAGCGGCGGCGCTTGCCGCGGTGACTGAGAAGCTCGAGTTGATGGTTGCCGTGCGTCCGACCTTTCATGAACCGGCGATTTTCGCGAAGCAGGCGGCGACGATCGATCACATCTCGCTCGGGCGTCTCGCCCTCAACGTCGTGTCTTCGTGGTGGAAGGACGAGGCCCGTCGCTACGGCATCCATTTCGAGGAACACGACGACCGTTACGCCCGCACCGACGAGTGGCTGCGGGTGGTCGACGGAGTCTGGCGGGAGCCCCGGTTCAGCTACTCGGGCGCTCATTACAAAGTCGAGGAGACGATCCTCGAGCCAAAGCCCTCGCGTCGGCCGAGGCCCACGATTTACGCCGGTGGCGAGAGTCCCGCCGCCAAGGAGCTCATCTCCCGCAGCTGCGACGCGTACGTGATGCACGGTGACCCGCCGGAAAGAGTGGCTCCGAAAATCGTCGACATGCGTGCGCGGCGCGAGAAACTTGGCTTGCGTCCAATGCAATACGGCGTCGCCGCGTACGCGATCGTCCGCGAAACCGAAGAAGCGGCGCAAAAGGAGCTGGCGCGGATTACGAACGTGCAGCCGGGTTCGCCCGGGTACGAGAATTACCAGGACTGGATCGCGCACACCGCGCTCGAGCAGCAGGTGAGTCTGGAGGATTACTCGGTTTCGAACCGCGGGCTCCGCGCCGGACTGGTCGGAACTCCGGAGCAGGTCGCCGAACGGATTCGAGCGCTGGAATCGGTCGGCGTGGATCTCCTGCTGCTCCAGTTCAGTCCGCAGCTGGAGGAGATGGAGATCTTTTCGGAGACGGTGATGCCTTTGGTCGAGGGCGCCGCGATCGGTTAGTCGCTTGAGAGAGCGGCGCGAACTCAGCGCCTGTCAGGCTGTACATTGGCGTGTTGATTGACCAGGCACTAGTTGACCAATCTTACTTGCCTCTCCTTGATAGTCTTGTAACACTCGCAAGCGGCATTCTCGAGCCCAGTTCGATCCACAACGGTGATGTGTCCCCGACCGTGGGAGATAAGGCCCGCCTTCTCGAGAATGCCCATCGCCACGGTTACTCCCGGGCGCCTCACCCCCAGCATCTCGGCGAGAAATTCCTGGGTCAGATCGAACGTGTCGCGACCCACACGGTCCTCGGACATCAACAGCCAGCGCGCGCACCGTTGCTCGATTACGTGAAGCCTGTTGCAGCCGGCTGATTGAGCGACTGTTTCGAAGACGAACTGGCTGTAGCGATGCAGCAGGCGGTGAAATCCAGCGCATTTCGTGGCCAGCTCGCCGAAATCTTCCGCGGACATCCGTCTTGCCTCACCGGTAATCTGGCCGATAGCCTTCAGGCCCGAGTCAGAGACGCCGTGAAAGAGAGCGAGGCCTACAAACCCGTCGTTCCCGATGGTCATCGCCTCGACCGAATCTCCGTTCTCGAGCTCCGTCACGAGCGAGATCACCGTATTCTCGGGGAAGTAGACGTAGCGAATCGGCTCATTCCGACGGTAGATGATTTCCTTTGAGGCGACGCTGACGATCTCACAGCGCTCCAGCACCTGTTCGAGCTCGCTCCTCGGCAACAGATTCAGGATATGGTTGCGGATTCTGCCACCAGTCTCTTTGGTCTGGTCCGATCCACTGATCTGGGCGTGCGTCGAGGATTGGATCGATGTGGATGCCATAGGCGCCAGAAGGTCACCTCGCGTCAGATAAAGTTGTCGACCTCGGAGTTGTCCGGAGCTGTGGTGCGAGGTTCTGTCGCGCGGATTTGCAAATAGCGAACCGGACCCGTTTTACGACCTATTTGCGAGCCTGGACCGACTGTCCGGGTGTTATCTTCGGGGGGTCGAAACCGTCAATAAGACGGCCTGTCTTCTATAGAGCAGCAGGACCGAAGCGCCCCACCGGAAGCCATGACGATACCTGCTGAACCACAGCCCAACGAGCGAAAATTCCGCTTCAAGGACGAGTGGCTGGTCTCTCTTGTTGGGACCATGCCCGGCGTCACGCAGGAACTGATCAAGCGTTGGCGGTTTCAGCAGAAGCCCTACATCGCGCAAGCCCTCATCGACGGCGACGTTCTTTCTTTCAAGGAGATCGCCGAAGTCGTCAAGGATGCCTTCCGGATCGACTACGTTGACCTGAATCCGGGCGCCATCGACAAGAACGCGATGCAAATCCTTTCGGAAAAGGTTTGCCGCGAGCTCAACGTTCTCCCAGTGAAAGTCGACAGCCGTATGGTCCACCTGGCGATGGCGAATCCACTGGATCAGGAGGCGATTCAGAAGGTGAGCTGGGCGACCAGCCGCGAGGTGACGCCGCTCTTCTGCCCGCCCGGCCAGCTCGACAAGCTCGTCTCCGAGACGCTTCGCCCCGACGCGATGATCTACGGACTGATCGAAAAGCTCGATCAAGCGGTCGGGATTGAGCAGGTAAAGGAGGCCGAAGAGGACGAAGCCGCCATGGCCCGCGTCCACCAACCGGTCATCAAACTCGTCGACGCGATCATCGGGAACGCGATCAAGCTGCGCGCATCCGACATCCATATCGAGCACGACGAAGCGTCGACCCTCGTGCGCTTCCGCATTGACGGACTGCTCAAGAACATCATGGTGCTGCCGCGCTTCATTGGTGTTGGCCCGGTTGTCTCCC
>WNGC01000585.1_pt1 | contig 36268 bp, 37 predicted proteins | sample 5400051 | NCBI WGS metagenome assembly WNGC01 (sample SAMN13153368, study PRJNA577476) | soil metagenome | isolation source: 20 cm soil or saprolite under grassland replicate 2 | place: USA:California | collected 2016-06-15
TCGCGCAGCTCGTGAGCGAGGACGACACCGCGTATCACGCCGGCGTGTTCTCCGTGAACCAGCGCTCCATCGGAATTGAACACGAGGCCGGTCCAGCGATGCCGCCGAGCGACGCGCTCTACGCCGCGTCCGCGCGGCTGCACGCCGACATCGCGGCCCGCCACGGACTCGCGTTAGGAGTCGGCGCGACTGTGTTGCCGCATCACGCAATCGTGCCGACGGAGTGTCCGGGCACGCTCGATCTCGACCGCATCGTTCGCGAAGCTTCGGAGGAGGACGACATGTTCACGGACGCAGACCGCGCGATGCTCAAGCGCGTGTACGACCACCTCGAGGCGTACGAGCCGTTGACCTGGACGAAGCGGCTGCAGCTCTGGCTCGCGAGGGCTTTGTCGACCGGGTTGCCGCAGGCCGACCTTTCGGGGCCGGACGTCGAGACGGGGCAGGCGTTCGACGCGAAGACGGCTTCTCGGCGCTGACCGATGCGCGCCTGCGCGGCGTGCTGAGGTAGTGGTGCCAGAGCACGCGGGCCGCGACCGCGCGCCAGGGACTCCAGGCGCGCGTGATGCGTTCGATGCGCTCCGCGCTCGGTAGCGAGCGCATCCGCTTCACCTCACGGATCGCGGCCACGAGCGCGAGGTCGCCGGCTGGCCAAATGTCGGCCCGGCCCAGCGCCATCAGGAGATAGATGTCCGCTGTCCATGCCCCGACACCCCTCCGCGTGATCAATGCAGCTCGTGCCTCGTGGTCGTCGAGCGCGGCGAGCGCGCGCGGGTCGAACTCGCCCGCGACGATCGCGCGCGCGAGATCTCGGATGTAGCCGCTCTTCTGCCGAGTGAGCCCGGCGCCTCGGAGGTCGGCCTCGGCGAGGGCCGCGACGCTCTCGGGCGTCACGACGCCGGCGAGCCGCTCCAGCCTTCCATAGGCGGCGCGCCCGGCCGAGAGGGAGATCTGTTGCTCGAGGATTATCTGCACGAGAGTCTCGAACCCCGGCGGGCGATCCCAGAGGGGCGGCGCTCCATGCCGCGCGACCACCGAAGCGAGATGCGGATCCCGCCGCGAAAGCTCAGCGACGCCCTCAGCGAGCGTGTCGGGAGTCAGCTGCAGCACTACATCCTTCAAACGGACTAACGACTGGTTTGTGAGACAGGTGGATCGCGATAGCGGCTTTTTGTTCACCGACCATTGACCGAAGCGCGCCGGGCGGCAAAGCGAGCGCGCACTTGTTCTGGCACCGGTCGTGCTGCGAGGCGGAAGGACATTCCCTCAAATTCCGATCGTAAGCGGGAGGTACTCGCATGCCACCCAGCGCTCACCGGGCGCGCGCCCTTTCTTCGGTCATGGTGATGCTCTTCGTCGCGTCGCTCAGTACATCTTTTGGCGCGGGTTCGGTCGCCGCCGCGACGTCCCTTCTCGGCGGCGCACCCCTTGTGATGGCGCTGCCCTCGGCGGCCACCTTCAATACAAACCTGCTGCTCGCCGGCAGCAGCAGCGCCGGGGAGCCCAGCATCCGGACGGACCGATTCGGACGGTCGTTCGTCATCGGCCCGACCGGGGTGCCCGCCGGCTGCAAGGCCTTTCGCGTGACGCACGACGGATCGGCGTCGACCTTCCTCGGATTCCCTGATCACACCGCCGGAGGGGGTGACTGCGACTGGGCAATCGGACCGCAAGAGACTGCGACCCTGCCCGGCTTCGGAGCCCCGACGGACGACGGTCTCGCGTACTCGAGCCTGACTCTCGCCAACATCACCACGGGCAAGTCCAACGACGGCGGCACCACTTTCGGTCCGCCGAACGCCTTCTCCCAGCAGGTCGCGGGAGATGACCGCATGTGGATGGCGGCCGACCCGAAGCTCAACAGCCTCGGCTTCGACGACGTCTACATGACCTATCACGACGTCACCATCGTCGACATCCAGCTCGGCGTCTCGAGGGACGGTGGCCAGACCTATGTTCAAAGCGGTCCGATCATCAACCCGACCGACGTGCCGCAGACGCAGTGGCAGGGTTCGGTCAACTCGCCACCAGGACCCGCCGGAAACGGACTGGGCAACATCGTCGCCCGCAGGCCGACCGGGGGCGCGCTGACGCTCTATTCGATCTTCGTCACGCCCGACAGCTCCCAGGACAACATCAACCAGGGACTCGCGGCAACTGGAAACTTCAACCGTGTGTATGAGGCTGTGGGCACCGTCACCGACGTACCCGCACCCGGCGCGGCGATCATCAGCTGGCGGAATTACGAGGTCTACCACGGCCCGATCGGCTCCCGGTACGACCGGATCTTCCCGATTACCGTGGTCGATGCCGCCGGAAAGGTCTACGCGATCTGGACCGACGGCAATGCCATCATGGTGAAGACCGACGCCACCGGTACCGGCTGGAACCCGGCGACGGCGCCAACTCTCATCGCAAATCCCACCGGCGTGAACACCGCGATCATGCCGTGGGCTGCGGCGGGCGCGGGCGGCATCGCCGATGTCGTTTTCTACGGAGCGGCCGGCGGAAGCGGCGCGCAACCCAACCCGCAGGACGACCCGAACAACCAGTGGAACGTCTACATGGCCCAGACCATCGATGGGGGATCGACCTGGGGCGTCTTCAAGGCGAGCGACCACACGATCCACACGGGCCCCATCTGCATCGACGGTCTTGGGTGCAACCTCAGCACACCGGCGCGAGACCGCACGCTGCTCGATTTCTTCCAGGTCTCGATCGACCCGACGAACGGCGCGGCCGACATCGCCTACAGCGACGACCACGCCGCCCCTGGGAACTCGGTCTTGTACTTCACGCGGCAATGCACCGGAACGAGCTCTACGACAGGAGCGGCGCTCGTCAATGACTGCAAAGTGCCGCCGCCTCCGGTGGCACCGCCGCAGGGGACGACCTGCCCCGGCCCGCAGATCCTCGACTTCCTGAACGACGCTCCGAACAACTACCCGGGCGGCTCGGGACAGAACATGGACGAGCTCGACATCGTGAACGCGTTCTTCGGCTCGAGCGCCGGAAGCGCGAACATCGACGTCACCCTGACGGTCAAGAATCTCCAGGCGCCTCCGACCGCCGCGAACCCGAACATGCTTTCGGGTCTCTGGACCGTGTACTGGCAGCAGGCCGGAACCGCGAACGCGCCCGGCGGCAACACCTGGTGGTTCGCACAAGCGACGACCAGCGGAACCGGCAATAGAGCGGTCGCGAGCTTCAGCGACGGTACCTTCGACGTGAGCGCGGACGCGTACAGCGCCCGGCACACTGTCACCGGCGCGTTCAACCCCGGCGTCAACGGCACATTCGTCATTCACGTGCCGCGCGCGGACGTGGGCACCCCGCCGGATGGATCAGCGCTGACGAACACCTTCGCCGACACCGCCGGCGCGTTCCTCGTCGCCGGCACCGGCCTTCGCTTCATCGCTCGCGCGGACCGCGCGCCCGATTCCAACTACGGTTCCGACTACAACGTCGCGCAGACGTGCCGCGCGGACCTGGCAATTACGAAGACGGACTCGCCCGACCCGGCACACGTCGGTCAGAACCTCACGTACACGATCGTGGTGACCAACAACGGCCCGGACAAGGCAGTCGGCGTGAGCGTCACTGACCAGCTGGCGAAGAACGCCGGCTACGGCTCGGCCACGAGCACGCAGGGATCCTGCACGCTCAAGCCGTCGAAGACCGCCGTGGTTTGCACCGTCGGCACGATGGCGAGCGGGGCATCGGTGACGATCACCCTCGTGGTGAAGCCCACCAGCAAGGGAACGATCACCAACACGGCCTCGGCGACGCTGACCTCTCCGACAGACCCGAACACCACGAACAACACGGCGACCGCGACGACGACGGTCCTGCCGTAAGCGCGGCGAGCGGCGCGGGGATCTCCCGCGCCGCTCTACCGTCTCAATCGTCAGCCGAAGCGCTTCTTGTACAGCTCCTTGAGCTCCGCGTCGGTGCTACCGAGGTACCGGCTCGTTGTGGCGACGTTGCGGTGGCCCGCGAGCCGCTGGGCGGCCGGAACATTCATCTGCGTCGCCCATGCCGTGATCGCGGCGTGCCGTAGCCAGTGCGGCGACACGCTCTCGGCCAGGCCGGCACGCTTGGCGGCCTCCGCGACGATCGTCTGAGCCATCTTCACGCTCATCCGGTATGAGCCCCCTTCTTTCTTGCGCCGCGTGATGAAGAGCGCCGGGTCTTTGTCCGTGCGGCTTCGGAGGTAGCGCTCGAGCCACTCGCGCGCGCGCATGCGCAAGAAGACGCGGCGGTAGCGGCTCCCTTTCCCGAACACGGTGACCTCGTCCGCGACGCGCACCCCGTCCTTGGGACTGACTGCATGTGAATCGAGCTCGAGCTTGTCGCGATCGAGCGCGACGAGCTCCGACACTCGACAGCCGGTGGCAGTCAAAAACTCGAGGAGCGCGCGATTGCGCAGACCGTCGTCGGTCGCGGTGTCAAAGCTCTCGAGAAGACGCTCGAGTTTCTCCTGATCGAGATGCCGGGCATCGGGACTCGGATCGGGCGCCTTGGCGAGCTCGACCTTCTCGGGCGCGGGAACTGGCAGGTCCAAGAGGACGCCGAACTTGAGAAGGCCGCGGAGCGCGATCAAGTGAAGGTTCTTTGAGGCGGCCGAAATTGGTTTCTTACCGGCGTCGCGGCCTGAGAGGAGCCGACGGCGCGTCAGGTGGCTCGCGAACGCCTTCAGGATGCGGACATCGATGTCCTTGACCCGTGGGTTCGCGCCGTCGCGCCCGGTGAACTCAATGAACTCCAGCAGGAACCGCTCATACCGCGGCAGCGTCGTCTCGCTGCGCCCCTTGTCGCGCAGCTCCTGCAGATATGCCCGTGCGAGGTCCTGTAGGGGGCTGTTTGGGCCGAGATCCCGAGGATCGACGTATGAGGCCGAAATTAGGCCACCCGCGGGTTTGCCCTCTTCCGTTCCTCGTGTAATCCTCATTCTACGAGATGTCTACCAAGGGTGCGGCCGATGTGTCAAGGCCCTTTGCGACTACTTCCCCGGGTCGGCCACGTCCGCAAGGCTGGGGATGCCGAAATGCGGGGCGAGCCGGCGTAGCCACTCAGGGTTGTGGTGGGACCGGTAGTACTCGATGAACGTCCGCCGGGCGTTCTCCGATTCGCCCTCGTGTTGATAGATCATCGCGATGACCAGGCCGAGGCGAGCCTCTCGTGAGATCCGCTCGTGCCGCTCCCACGCCGTCAGCACCGCACGCCGGGTGTCGAGTCGCTCGAGCCACGGAACCGCGAAATCTTCGATTAGCCCGGCGACTTCACGGGCGACACGGCCCACGTCGCCTTTCAGCGACCACCACGCATCCGCTTTCTTCTTCGCGAGCTCGCCGAGACGCAAACGAAGGTGGCACTCGTACTCGTTCACGAACGACGGAAACGGCTTCGATGCCGACGACAGGTCGACCTTCCACATCTCGTCGAATGCGACCCCGAGGTTGACAGTGAACTTTCCATACAGGTTGTCCTTGAATCCGGGTATCTCGTAGCTGCCGGACGGTTCCGATGAGCCCATCTGAAAATTCAACACGGCCACAACCCCGCTCTCGCGGGAGCGATTGAACGCGTGCCGACGCTTTCGGAAGGCGCCCTTCTTCAGCACCGGCGCCGTCGCGGCGACGACCGCTTCCATCGCCTGGACGTACTCGGACTTCAGTGGCATCGCTCGGATATTGCCGCATCAGATGGACAACAGGCGCAAGATCATCTTTGACACATCTCGTGCCTATAGTGCTCGTGGATGTCGACCGACCTCATCTTTCCGGCGCAGGTTGTCCTCGCATTCCTCACGATGAGCCTGCTGGCGCGGTGGTACGTCGCACCACGCCTCACTGGACTTCCGCGGGACTCCGCGCTCCAGCCGCTCCTTGTGGTTCAGGCCTTCCGCTACATCGGCCTCGGGTGATGATCCTCGGCATTCTGCTTCGCCGCTCCGATAATCGGCAGTAAAGATGACGAAGAGCCTCCGAAGCGACCCGCGCCGGATTCGCGCCGCACGGCGCGCCAAGCTCCCGGCCGTGCGAAGCCGAAGGCCGAGCCCGGGTCGTCACCATCCGGCATCGGCCGCCGATGTCCGTGAGGCTCTGCGCAGCTTCGGCGAGGACGCCTACTACGGCCTCGTTGCGATCGAGCTCATGCCGGCTCCGGCCACGCCGAAACGCCTACCGCTGGGTGAGCTCATCGGACCGGGGCTGATCGTGCTCTATGACCAACCGGTTCCGCCGTGGCGTCTTGGGTTTGACCTACCGGCAGATGAGCGTTCACGTCTCCGCGCGGCGGGCGCGTTAACGGATCGTGAAGGCGTCATCGGATGGCCCGGCTCGACGCTGCGACGGTTCATGCTCGCGCACGTCCTCGCGCATGAGCTCGGCCACCACGTGTTGCAACACGAGCGAAGGCTGCGCGGCGAAGCTGCTGCGCGGACTCGGGATCACGACGCGCGAGCGGAAGTAATCGCGCGGAGGCTCCGCGCGCGACTTGATTGACGCTCTCGATCTTCGCTGACGGCGTTGAGAATCCCGCGAACCTAGCTCGACTTGCAGACGTGGCGCGTCTCCTCGGAGCCGTCCGCTCGGCCTCGATTGTGGGACCCCTCATCGCGATCGAGAACGCCCCCGGCGCCCGCCAGATTTACGGCAGGGCACCGCTGCGAGACCAAACGACGATCGCCGTAGGCAACGAACGGCGAGGCCTTTCGCCGCGAACGCTCGCGTTGGCCGCGGAAACACTCGAGATACCCACGCAGTCACGAACGGTGAAGACCCTCAACGTCGCTGCAGCCGCGGCCATCGCAGGCTGGTACGTGCTCCATGGGTCGGCGCGACAGGCTCAGGCTGCGCGACCGGAACTTCGCAGGCCGTCGGTGTTCCTTATGGGACGTGACCACGTCGAGGTGGGATCGAGCCTCCGCTCCGCCGCCGCTCTCGGCTTTCGCGACGTCCTTCTCGACGACCGAGGTGCCGGGTGGTTCGAGGGGTCCGCCGCGGAGCGACGCGAAGCTCGAGCGGCCGCGCGCCGGCACAAGAATCCGCTGCGCATCCACCGCGCATCCGCCAACGACTTCGACCGGTTTGAAGACGTCCTCCTTGTGTTGCCATCGGGATCAGCAAAGCCGCTCCAGCGAGAACGGCTCACACATGGAAGGCGGCAGCTGATTGTCGTCGGCTCAGACTCCGCCGGTCTCCTACGCATGGCGCAGGGCCGGGTGCGGACCGCGACGCTGGATCTAGAACCTTGCGAAGATCCTCCCCTACGCCTTGTGGCGTCGATCGTCCTGGCCGAGATCGCGCGCCAGGTGGGCCGCCGGCGCCGGATTCCAGGAAAGCCCGCGGCAAGACCACCCCGCTATGAAGCTGCGGTTCGGCTCGGCGCCGCGGGCGATGTTGTGTTTGTCGATCCATCTCGGCTTCTCGAGTATTGATCCAGTCGAAACGGTTGGGGCTTCTTCTTGACGTGAGTTCGGCCCGGCTCTCGGTTCGGTCGTCGCGCGCCAAGTGCGCATTCTCCGAGCGGATCGGGGTTGGCGCCTAAGGTTGCGTCGGCGCTGTCGGCGAGACCGCGCTCACGAGCGCACGTCGCGCCACCGCGATCGCGGCGGCGATAGCGCCGGTGGTCGCCGCAGCGATGATCACCTGCGGCGTGGCTACGTCGAGCTGAAGCGCGACAACTGCAGCGATGGCTCCCGCTATAGCGCCTTCAACGAGATCGCGGACGAAACGGCCAACGGGTGTGGCGGTCCAAGCGACAAGCTCTTTCATTAGTTCGCCTCCCTCGGGCCCGAAGTCTGCATGCTTCGTCGCCCACGGGCCGTTTCTCAGATCGGCTTGAACAGCATGAGGTAGAGGACCAGCAGCAGACCGCCCGCGCCGGTCACGGCCAGGATTCCCGGCCGGAACCGCGTGAGCAGTCGCTCCATTTCCGCGTCGTCGTGGGTGTCGGCGATGCGATCGATGGTCCGGCCGCCGTAGACGTTCATCACGACCCCGATGGCCACGAAGATCGCGAGCGCCGCCCAGATCCAGCCGGTTCCCCACCAGGAGCCCATAAAACCCAGAACGACTCCCGACACGATGGTGAGTCCGAAGAAGATCCAACGGAGCGTACTCGCGGCCTCAGTGACCTCGAGCAGCTCGCGGATCCGGATGTCACTGCGCTCCTGTTTCAAGTGGAACGCGACCGTCACCGGATGAACCAGCAGGAGGCCCAGCACACTCGCGATGTGGATGAAAACGATCCAGCGATACATGTGGTTCCTCCTAGCTGGTACTGCGTTCCGACGCTCCTCCCCTGGCGGGGATGGCGCCTAGCTGGCGGTACAAGCCGAGGAAGTCGAATTTGAACCACGCCTCGGCGGCCTTTCCGTTGACGTAGCGGGTGATGACGATGCCTGAGATCGTCACGCGCTTTCCTGTCGCGGGGATGCCGGGTAGGTCCCCCTCGTGCGTGCCTGTGGCGGTGAGACGCGTCACAACCTTGTCGCCCTCGGCGATGGTGTCCTCGATCGCAAAGTGGATGTCTGGGAATGCATTGCGATACACGGACACTTCCCGTCGCACGCCTTCGGGCCCCGCACCCGAGCTCATCGAATCGTGATCGACGTAGTTGGGTGCGACGAGCTCCCGTGCGACCGCGAAGTTCCCCTTGTTCCAAATTTCCTCGAAGAACCGACGCTCGTTGATCTTGTTTCCCGCTTCGTCTTCGGACACGGGCCCTCCGTTCGCTAGCTCTTCTTCTTCGCGAGGCGCCGCTGCCGCGGAGTCATCAGCTCCGCCGGCGGACGCCACTTTGACTTCTCTTGGCCGGGGCGGCCGCCGAACCTGGGGTCGGGCACATCCTCGCGGCCCTCGCGCCGCTTACGTGCGCGGCTGGTGACGCCTCGCTCGGGATCCTGACGCGCGATCTTCCGAGCCCCGCGGAGCCCTCTCTTCGACGCCGTCTCCCCGCGACCCCTCGCCCGCTCAGCTCGCGACTTCGGCATCGGCCGCGCCCTTACACCGCGACCGTCGGCAGGTCGGCGAGCGCCTCGTCGACGCTCTCAGCCGGGTACTCGTAATCCTCGAGCTCACCGTTCAGGTAGCGTTCGTACGCGCCGAGGTCGAAGTGACCGTGTCCGGAGAGGTTGAAGACAATGGTCTTCGCCTGTCCCGCCTCCTTGCACCGGAGCGCTTCGTCGATCACGACCCGAATGGCATGCGCGGACTCGGGCGCGGGTAGATACCCCTCCGCGCGCGCGAACATGACCGCCGCCTCGAACGTCGGCCGCTGGTGGACCGCGACCGCCTCGATCTGCTTCTGCTCGTAGAGCGCGCTCACCGCCGGCGCCATGCCGTGGTAGCGGAGTCCGCCGGCGTGGATGGGCGCCGGCATGAAGGAATGACCGAGCGTGTGCATCTTCACGAGCGGCGTCATCATCGCCTCGTCGCCGAAGTCGTAGACGTACCGACCCTTGGTGATGCTCGGCGCGGCCATCGGCTCGACCGCGATGATCCGGATGTCCTTCACCTGCCCGGTGAGCTTGTCGCCGATGAACGGGAACGCGAAACCGCTGAAGTTCGAGCCGCCCCCGATGCAGCCAACGAGGATGTCCGGGCGCTCGCCGGCAAGCTCGAGCTGCTTCTTGACCTCCTGCCCGATGACCGTCTGGTGCATGAGCACGTGGTTGAGGACGGATCCGAGCGAGTACTTCGTGTCGTCACGTGTGGCGGCATCCTCGACGGCCTCTGAGATCGCGAGGCCGAGGCTGCCAGGACTCTTGGGATCCTTGGCGAGGGCGGCCCGGCCAGCCTTGGTGTCCGGGCTCGGGCTCGGGACGACCTCGGCGCCCCACGTCTCCATCAGAATCCGTCGGTACGGCTTCTGGTCGTACGACACGCGAACCATGTAGACCTTGCACTCGAGGTCGAACATCCGCGCGGCGAGCGCGAGGGCGCTTCCCCACTGGCCCGCACCAGTTTCGGTGGCAAGACGTTTGGTCCCTTCGGCCTTGTTGTAGTAGGCCTGCGCGATAGCGGTGTTCGGCTTGTGGCTGCCGGCGGGGCTCGTGCCCTCCCACTTGTAGTAGATCCGCGCGGGCGTGCCCAGCACTTTCTCCAGGCCCAGCGCGCGGATCAGCGGCGTCGGTCGCCAGACCTTGTAGGCGTCGCGAACCGGCTCGGGTATCTCGATCCAGCGTTCGCGGCTGACCTCCTGCTTGATCAGCTCCATCGGGAAGAGCGGCGCGAGGTCCGCCGGGCCGAGCGGTTGCCCGGTGCCGGGGTGGAGCGGCGGTGGCAGAGGCGAGGGCAGGTCGGCCTGGATGTTGTACCAGTGAGTCGGTAGGTCTTTCTCATCGAGCTGAAACTTGCGCGTCCCCGTCGTCGGTCGTTTCGCATTCGCGACAGTCACACCGAGCTCCCCCAGTCGTCGCGGACCCGCGACCGGCAGAGCCTACTCCGCAGCTGCGGGCCCGCGTGTCGGACCCGCAGCGCGGCACATCGCGTTTAGTGGCAGAGGACCTTGATCTTCTGTGTCGACGTGAACAGCGAGCCGAGCGCGTCGAGGGACTGGCTACCGACCGTGAGCGATGCGGTCGCATTCCGTGAGCTGCCCTTGCCGACGAAGTACATCGTGCAACCGCCGAAGGTCGACTTGCTGTTGCTTCGGAAGGTGTTGATGTCGGCGACGCCCGTGAACGTCGCGCTCACCTGCGCGATCCGTGTTGCTCCGGTGGGAAGGCAGCCGCTGGAGTCGCAGGTGAATGCCTGGAGCGTGATGTCGACCGGCGAGAGCGCGGCGCTCGCCAGACCTTTGGTGTCCATCGAGAAGCCGCTCTCGGCGACAGGCGCGCAGCCATTTTCATACCCGAGCAGCATGAAAGCGACGCTGTCGTACCGGGTGATGTCCAGACATGCCTGGGACGGGCCGGCTGAGGCGTCGACGAGGACGAAGACGGATGTCGCTGTGCAAACCGTGCCGGCGCAGTCGGTGTTGGTGGCACCGGCGCCACTGCTCGCGGTGTGATCGCGGACGACGGGTGCGGCCGCGAGCGCGACGCCCCCGAGCATCGCGAACACCACGGCGGTGGCCGCGATCGCACTGACCGACCTCCGGACCGGGTTCGACAAATGAAGACGCATGGGTTTCCTCCTGCTGCCTGACGCTCCTCAACCGCGACTGTTTGTGGCGCCGGCCTGACGATGTCTAGCGGGCCTCGACGTCCTGACCGCCGCAAGTCACCACATCGGCTGCGTGATCTCTGACACGTTGGGCCTCGCGCTCCTCGGGACCTCGCGACTTATGCTCAGCGGATCAAGAACAAGAGCGGCTCCGCCCGCAAATCCCCACCTCGGCCCGCCGCGAAGGCTCCGCCGGTCTCAGCGCCGAAGGCTCCGCCGGCCGAAACGCCGCCCGCGGCGCAGCCCGCCGCTTCCGGGGAGCTTCAGCGACTCAAGGACGACCTCCAGCGCGTGAATCGGGAAATCTCGCGGATCGCACGCGAGACCCGCGGCGGACCCGACGCGGCGAGGCACTCGCAGCTGCCTGAGAAGCAACAGCTCCTCGTCCAGAAGCAGGACCTCGAGAGAAAGATCCGGACGCTTTCGAGCTCGTAGCCGCACGGGATGTAAAGAGCGCAATAAACGAGGCCGCCGGGTCCCGGTAACGTGGACCGGTGACGCAACGCGGCTGGATCCTCTTCGTCGCAATGGCCCTCATCTGGGGCATCCCCTACCTCTTCATCAAGATCGCCGTCACCGAGCTCAGCCCCGCGAGCCTCGTCCTCTTTCGGACTGCGATCGGCACGGCTCTGCTGCTTCCGATTGCCGCGGCGCGGAAGGATCTAGCGCCGGTTCTCAAACACTGGCGGTGGCTCCTCGTCTACACCGCCGCGGAGGTCGCCGCTCCGTGGTTCCTCCTCTCCGACGCGGAGCAGCGCATCTCGAGCTCGCTCGCGGGACTGCTCCTGGCGGCGACCCCGTCGTTCGGGGCGCTCCTCGCATGGGCGACCGGCGGTCACGACCGTCTCGATCGCCGGCGGATCGTCGGCCTCGCCGTCGGGTTCGTCGGTGTCGGCGCGCTCGTCGGCCTCGATGTCCGAACGAATGACCTCGGCGCGATCGGCGAGGTCCTGCTCGTCGCCGTGGGCTACGCGACCGGCGCGACGATCATCTCGCGGAAACTGTCGACACTTCCATCGCTTGGCGTGGTCGTGGCATCCCTCGCGATCACCGCGCTGGTGTATGCGCCTATCGGCATCGCGCAGCTGCCGTCACGCCTTCCGTCACCATCGGTCATCCTCGCCGTCGCGGTCCTTGGCGTCGTCTGCACGGCGATCGCGTTCATCGTGTTCTTCGCGCTCATTCGCGAGGTCGGAGCGGCGCGCGCCACCGTGATCACGTACCTGAACCCCGCAGTCGCGCTTGCGCTCGGGATCGGGGTGCTCGGCGAGCCGTTGACCCTGGGCATCGCGATCGGCTTCGTGCTCATCGTGCTCGGCTCGGTCCTTGCCACCCGCCGCGCCGCGGCGCCGCCGACGAGCGTCCCCGTCTCCGAGGAACGCGCGCGGGTCGTTCGATCGTCGCGGTGACGCGCGTACTCGATGCACGCGCATTGAATCGTGCTCTTCTCGAGCGTCAACTCCTCCTCCGGCGATCGAAGATTTCGGCCGCAGAGGCGATCGAGCGGCTCGTCGGAATGCAGGCGCAGATCCCCGCCGATCCGTATGTCGCGCTATGGAGCCGGCTCGAAGACTTCGGGTCCGATGACCTCGCGAGTCTCATCACCGATCGCAAGGCGGTCCGCACGAGCCTCTTCCGCGCGACGATCCATCTGGTAACCGCGCGCGACGCGCTGGCGCTCTGGCCGATCCTCCAACCGGCGCTTGCGCGGCTATTTCAACGGTCCAGCCCGTTTGGACGGCAGCTCGCGGGTGTCGACATGGAGCGGCTGCTCGCGTTAGGGCGCTCGCTTGTCGAAGAGCGGCCCCTCACGAGCGCCGAGCTGCGTCCGTTGCTGCACAAACGCTGGCCGAAGCGCGACAGGGATTCGCTCGCGGCGGCGATCGCCTACCTCCTGCCGCTCGTGCAGGTCCCGCCGCGCGGGGTATGGGGCGCGAGTGGCGCGCCGCGGCGGACGACGCTCGACGCATGGATCGGCCGTCCCCTCGGCACGAGGCGCTCGCCGGACGCGCTGATCCTTCGATACCTCGCTGCGTTCGGACCGGCCACGGTGAGCGATGCACGGACATGGTCCGGTCTGGGCGGGCTCTCGGAGGTCTTTGCGCGTCTCCGTCCGCGTCTTCGGACATTCCGTGATGAGGGCGGCCGCGAATTGTTCGACGTACCGAATGGTCCCCTACCCGATCCCGAGACCCCGGCTCCTCCGCGCTTCCTTCCGGTCTACGACAATCTCATGCTGTCGCACGCCGATCGGACGCGGATCGTCCGCGCGGACGATCGGAAACGGACGGGTTACCTGGAGGGGGTGACCTTCGGCACCGTCCTCATGGACGGATTCGTCGGCGCGACCTGGACGGTCAAACGCGAACCAGGGGTCGCGACGTTGCGGATCAAGCCCATAGAACGGCTGGCCGGGCGCGAGCGCGCGGCCGTCGAGGATGAAGGTGCCCGGCTCCTCACGTTTGTTGCGGCCGCGGCGAAATCGCGTGATGTGAGGCTCGTCGATTCGCGCGGATGACGGCCGGCGTCAGCGGGTGTGAATGGTCACGGAATAGAGGCGATCGGGCTGGTTGCAGGAGGGCGACGCGCTACGGCAGGACGGCGTTCCGGTCGCGCTGACCTTCGTCTCGCCGGTCTGGAGAAGCTTGAACGTCCAGTACTGCGCGGTGAATCCGTTCCCATAGAGAGGACCGAAAGATGAAAGACGCAGATACGCGGAGTCCACGTTGACGTTCCAGGTCCATCCGTCATCGAGGACAAGGCGGATGATGTCGGTGTCGGCGTCCACCATCACGACCTGACCATCGTGGTCCGGTATGAGGCCGAAGCCCTTTCCAGCGGAGACGGGGCGAATCGACCCGGTCGGCGAAGGCGGCGCTGTGATTGGGCTGACACTGAAAGTCACGCACGCAGATGCACAAAGCAGTCCCGCGATCAGAAACAAGGAGGCGCGCCTCACGCCCGAGACCATAGAGTTCCGCTCGCACCCAGCCGTCGCAACGTGGCCGCAAAAAGGCTCGTCAGTGGTGCTCCGCCGGCGACCGCCGGCATCAAGGGCTTATCAGCCGCGGTCCTGATCGATCTCCGCAAGCTCGAGGTTTCCCCCCGAAAGCCACGCGCCGTTCGCTCCCTGCTCGTCGACGGGCTGCCAGTTGGCATTGAGGCCATCGCGGGTGATCCGGTAGAAGCGAAGCGTGCGGGTGACCGGCGTCGAGAGCTCCGGGCCGCCGGCCGTGGCGGTGACGACGCGCGCGTTCGCGACGACGGTCACGATGCCGTCGCCGAGGAATGTGGCGGGCTCGAAACGTGCCAGGCGGACCGTGAGGTCATCGAAGCGCCGCGTCGTGAATTCTTTCTTCGCGTAGCTCGCGTCGAGCTTCGCGATCGACTCGTTCCAGGCACTGTCGAACCCGGTGATGAGCCAATAGCTCCCTGGGGGACCGGCGTGCGGGTACTGTTCGCCCGGCACGTAGCTCTCGCGTTGGAAGAACCACCACATCTGGTTCGGTGCCTCGGCCTCGAGCGCCAGCGCGGACCAGCGCGGCAGCTCGCCGTCGACCCAACGGCTCAGGGTCGGGTCATACCCGTCGATCACCTTGTACATGCCGTGGCCCTGATTTACGAAACGGGCCTGTTGCGTAAGCTGGACGCTGCTCGTCTTCCCGTCCGCGGTCGTGGTGCGATCCGCGTAGGAAAGGGTGGCGTCGATGTACGCGACGCGACCCCACGGCTTCGCGTACATGTGCTGGATCGTCAGCTGCCCGAGCTCGAACTTGTGCTGATCGGCTTGGCTTGCCGCGGACCGGGAGCCGTACGGACCGGGTACGTATAGGGAGTCGAAGAGCCCACGGTTCGACGACTCGTTCGGATCGAGGCGGATCTTGTCGAGCCCCTCGAGCAGGGATGGCACCCACCGGCGCAGATCCGCCTCCGCGCTGGTGCGATAGGGGCCGACGACCTCGATGAGTGGCGCGGCCGTCACGACCGGGAAAGCCTGCGACACGACGCGGATCGCGGGCGCAGCCGCTTGCGGCGATCCCGTAGGTATCGGCTCCGGAGTGCGGACGAGAGTCGTCGCTGTCGGCTCGACGGTTGGCGCGGTTGTAGGCGCCTGCGTCGCGCTGGGCGCGCTCGACGCGGTCGCGGAGGCGGTGCCGCTGGGCGTGGCCGCAGGCGCGGTGCACGCCGCAAGTGCGACCAGCGCGAGGGTCAGGGCTGACCAGCGCAGGGCTTGCCTAGACATATCCCTCGGGCACCGGGCCGCGAACTTCCATTCCGTACCGGAGCGCGATCTCCGATAGCGCTTCGGATTCGACGTGACCGCTTCGTAGCGCGGCGCTGACGTCATCGAAGTAGCCGACCATCGCGGCCGGGGCGTACAGGTTGAGCTTCCGGCTTGCGGCCTTGCCGACGCGAAAGCCGTGCTCGTGTGTGGCCTTTACGGTCATCCGAAAGCCACCGAGGTCTATCGGCCGTCCCTCACCCGGCCGCAACACGAACGCGCTCCGCACCCTAGCTCCGGACAGCCACCTTTCGGGTCGTGCTTGGCACCTTGGCGTCGCGCGCCGGTCGGCTTCCGTTACGCGAGCGGCTCGACTCCTTAGCACCGCACACCGTCTCGATGATCAGTCGCGTGGTCACGTAGGGGTCCGCGTTCGCGTTTGGGCGACGGTCCTCGATGTAGCCCTTGCGGTCCTTCGCGACCTGCCACGGTATCCGCACCGATGCGCCGCGATCGCTGACGCCGTAGCGGAACTCCTTGTATGAACAGGTCTCGTGAAGACCGGTGAGACGCTCCTCGATGCCGAACCCGTAATTGGCGATATGCAGGTCGTGCCGCGTCCCGAGCGCCTCGGCGGCGGCGACACACGCGTCGTAGTTCTCACGCATCTCGTTCGTCGAGAAGTTGGTGTGCGCGCCGGCGCCGTTCCAGTCACCACGAACCGGCTTCGGATAGAGCGTGGCGCTCACGCCGTAGTCCTCCCCCACCCGGTAGAGGAGCCAGCGCGCGACCCAGAGCTGATCGCCGATCTCCGGCGCGTTCAGCGGCCCCACCTGGAATTCCCACTGCCCGGGCATGACTTCGGCGTTGATGCCCGAGATCTTCAGCCCCGCCCTGAGGCAGGCGTCGAGGTGCGCCTCGACGACATCGCGCCCGAATACCTCGTCGGCGCCCACGCCGCAGTAGTACCCACCCTGTGGTGCGGGAAAGCCGGTGTCTGGGAAGCCGAGGGGACGCGAGCCCTCGAAGAACGTATATTCCTGCTCGATACCAAACCAGGTATCGAACCCCTCGAAGCGTTTCGCCATCTCGACGTTCGCGCGGCGCATGTTCGTGACGTGCGGCTGCCCGTTAACGAGCATGACCTCACACAGGACGAGCTTGTTGTCGCCGCCGCGAATCGGATCGGGGCACACGAATACCGGCTCCAGGACACAGTCGGACTTGTCGCCCGTGGCTTGCTGGGTGCTCGATCCATCGAAGCCCCAGATCGGCGGCTTCTCGCCGTCAGGGACGATCTTGGTCTTCGAACGCAGCTTCTGCGTCGGCTGAGTCCCGTCGATCCAGATGTACTCGGCTCTGTAGACGCCCAATTCAGTCCCTCTCTCGCGGTTCTGGGATCTTCCCTTGGGACTGTAGCCAAGGGACGCAAGTCCCGTCGCTCGACGTACTGGTCGAGGGGAGTGACCCGGCCCCGCTGGAGGCGCCGGGCGCGTTCGGCGTGCTCTGGCTGCCAAGAATCGCGGTCGGCGATGCCGACGGCCCCGGTGACACGGACGCGTTCGGTGGCGGCGCGGACGGCGGGGCCGATCCCGACGACGGAGCGGTGGATGCGGAAGCGACGGCCGCCGACGGAGCCGCGGCCACGGTCGGAGATGCGGTCGTCTGAGACGCGGCCGAGGGAGATGCGCTCGACGTCACCTGGCTACCGACCGGTCTTCGAGCGATCGATCCCGTGGACGACGCCGCGGCGGCGGCGAGGCCGACCGCGAGCAGCGCGGCCACCGCGACGAACGGAAGAATCCCGAATCGTCTTGAGAGCGGCAAAAGCTCGAGGCAATTCGGACAGAACCCCGAGACCGGGGTTGTGACGTAGCCGCAGTGCCGGCACCGGACCGGCCGACGACGCCCCCGTGCCACGGCTTGCCTGGCTGCATTCTCCGTGCGCGACCGGTTTTAGCTTCGGCCGGACGCCTCCTTGCGCTTGGCTTCGCGGGCGATCCACGCAGGCTCGGCGGGCAGGCCGAGCGCTCTCCGCTCCGCCGCCGGGAGATATTTCGCCCCCTCCTGCAGGGAGAGTCGCGAGACGCGATCCCGGTGCTTCCTCAAAAATTCGTACGAAAGGCGTGGCCGTTTCTTGGAGACCTCGCGGAGCACCCACCCGATGGCTTTGCGGATGAAGAACTCGCGCTCGTCGAGCATCGGCGCCGCGAGCCGGGACCAGCCGGCGAAGTCTCCTTTGCCGGCGCGGAGGGCGTCGTGCTCGGCGAGGAGCGCCGCGCGCCGCACCCAGAAGTCATCGTCCTTTGCCCACGCTGCGAGGCGCTTGCGGGCGCGAGGATCGCGCGCGATGACGTCCCCGATCACCTTCGGCGCGATCCAATCGACGTAGGCCCAGCTCTTCGACTTCCGCACGAGGGCGATAAGCCACGGCATATCTCGATCGTCGAGGCTCTCGCGATCGCGCTCGAGAATGCCGATCGCAGCCGCCCGGAGCTCGTGCACGTCGGTCTCGTAAAGTGCTCGAGACACCGCTCGCAGCTCGATCCGCGTCAGGTCGGGATGCGCATCGCAATATTGCCGGACCGCCGCGCGGATCAAGTCCTGGCTGGTTCCCCAAAAACGGAGATCGCTCTTCAGATAGGCCTTCTCGCCGGCGGCACGCGCCGCCGAGCCTGCACGTCGAAGACGTCGAGTGAAGAAGGTGATCGCGCCGGAGCCGAGATCTACGGGCGAAGCCACGCGCGGATCGCGCGATCGTCGACGCCCGCGGCATCGAGCTCGCGCTCCTCCATCGTGACGACCGGAATGCGCAGAGCGTATCGATCGAAGAGCGCGGCGTCGTTCGTGATGTCGACGCGTTCCACATCAAGGGGCACGTCGAGGGCGACGCGGCGAAGCGCGCGATACGCCTCCGCGCAGAGCCCGCAACCCGGCTTTTCGAGGAGCCGCACGCGTACCGGCGGACCGCGGTGGGTCCGCCGGCGAACGAGGGCCAGCGCGCGCCGCAGATCGCCGCGCATCAGATCCGCGCGGCGATCACCAGTTGCCGAGTGGGCTCGCGGGAAGCGGGACCGCCGACGGGTGGATCACGTAGACGATTCCGCCAGTCGAGGTCATCCAGTTCTGCTCGAACTGCGCGCGGTCGTACACGCGCTGAACGGTCGCGTCGCTCGTGGCCGCGGGGTCGTTCACGACCGGATCACCGTTCGCCATGAAGCCAACGATCACGAGAAGATGCCCCGACGTGCTCTTGAACAGGAAACCGTCGAGCTTGTTCGAGGTGAAGGCGATCGAGGCGACGAGCGGTATGCCGGCCTTGATGAACTGCTCCGCTTCGCGGAGTGAGTGAAGCTGCGTGACCTCGCCATCCAGGCCTCGCGCGCCCGCGTATGCGACATTGAAGGGCCAGTTGCCCGCACCCTGGTAGTGGTAGTCGTACACGTAGCGGGCGGTGTAATCCACCCAGGGATCAGCAATCCGGGGGTAATCCTTCAGCACATAGCCGTACTCGGTTTTGTTCGGGCCGTTGCCCCAATAGCCGACCACCATCGACGTCGATGTCGGGCTGCACCACGCTTCGCCGCCGCCGTCGTACTGCGGGTACTGACCGGAGTGGATCTCCTGGGAGTACTGGGGCACCGGCAGGATCTGGTCTTGCGTCATTGTGGTCGTGCTGGGCGAGTAAGGCTTCGTGTTCACGGGATCGGACGCGACCGCGCCGATCCGCGTGACAGACGGAGAAACCGAGGAGCCCCTGAGACGGTAGAGCTCGAGCTTCAGCTGGTACCCGATCATGGGATGGTCTTTCGCGAAGAACGTGTCGATCGCGATGAAGCCGTCAGCGTCGCCCTGGTGTCCAACCGATGTCCGGTAGATATCGCCGTCGCCCGAGGCCCAGATTCCCATCGTGTACCACTTCGTGAGGACGCCATCGTCGCGCCGTGCGCGCATGGAGACCCAGATGAAGGTGCCAGGTGGCGTTTGCGCGATCCACGACGAGACGAGCTCGCTGAAACCGAACCCGGTCGACCACTCCGATGAGGTCCAGCTGCCTACGTCATAGGTGTGGGTAGAACCGAGGTATGGATCTGCATAGGTCTTCGTGGTGAACCCGCTCGACGCGAGTGTCAGCGCTCCGCTCCTGAGAGTTGTTCCTTCGCCGGCGGACAGACTGAACGAGTGGTAGCTCACCGGATACTGCTGCGACGCGACCGCCGGACCCGCGGTGGCCGATTGGCCGAGCAGAAGCGCGAGTACCGCGACGAGCGCGACTGGGATCCTCATCGTCAACCTCCTCCGCGTGTGGCCGGGCAAGACTAGCGCGGTCTCACCAGTTCGGCGGTAAACCGGGGACGTTCGGCGGCAGCGCTTTCCCTCGCGGGTAGATGACGTAGACGATCCCACCTGAACCGCCCAGCCACACCCGCTCGAAATCCGCGCGGCCGTAGACCTTGCGAACGTCCTCGCTCGTCTTCGCCGCGGGATCGTTCGTGATGACATCGCCGTTCGCGTCGAAGCCACGAATGACGAGAAGATGCCCGTTCGTCTTTCCGAACAGGAATCCCGGCAGATCGCCGTTGATCGACGCGACGAGCGGGATGCTTGTCGCGATGAAGCGCTGGGCCTCGCTCAACGAGCGCAGGCGGGTCACGAATCCGTCGACGCCAAAGCGGGTCGCATAGGCCACGTTCGCCGGCCAGTTGCCGGCGCCCTTGTAGTTCCAGTCGTATGTGTAGCGCGCCGCGTGGTCGACTTGGCCATCGCCGTAGTCCGGCCCCGGGAACGCCTGAAGCTCGTCGTCGGACGGGCCGCCACCGAGCGCGGCGAGGACCATCGCGGTCGAGGTCGGGCTGCACCAGGCCTCGCCACCACCGTCGTACTGCGGGAACTCGCCTTTGTGCTCCTCCTGCGAGAACGCGGGCACCTGCAGGTCGACCGCGCTGCCGTCGAAGGGGCTTGGGACCTCGTATTTGAAGGGCGACGACACCATGGCGGCGAGCATATGAACCGACGGGGTCGCCGTACTCCCTGCGCGCCGGTAGAGCGTGACGCGGAGCCGGTAGGCATCGAGCGGCGCCGCCCCGCCGGCCCGCTTGAACGTGTCGATGTGTACATCGCCGTCGGCACTCTGCTGGCCGGACGTCGACGTGCGATGAATGTCCGTGTCCCCGGACGCCCAGGTCATCATCATGTAGAACTTCGTCTCGCGATCCGACCCGCGGCCCTGCATCTCGAGCTTGATCCACGTGCTCGCGGGCGTCTCCGCGTTCCACGACGCGACGAGCTCGTCGAAGGGAAACGCGACCGGCGTCCATTCGCTCGTCCACGAGCCGCCCTCGAAGGCGATGCCGGACTGCCCGTACGGATCGTCATACGAACCGGTAAGCAGTCCGCTCACGGCGAGCACCAGCGGACCTGTCCCGGTGACGCCGCTCGAGGAGCCGTGCGACAGGTCGGCACGCGCGAAGCTGACGGCGGGCGCGTTCGCCGGCTGCGGGACCAGGGTCGGCGTCGGCGCGGGCGTGCTCGTGGTCACAACGGCGCTCTGCGGCGCCGCGTTCGTCCCATCACTCGGAGGCGTGGTCGTGTTCACGCACGCCGCGGCCAGCAGCGTGCCGGCGACTGCGGTCGCGAATCGTCGCGCTCCCTGTCCTCTCCTCACACGTCGCGCATCGAGACTAGCGCGGATAGAGTCAGGTTCGTGAGCACACTGCCACGCGCCGAGCTCTTCTGGTCGACCGAGCGCGTCGCGTCCGCGATCGGCGATCCGAGCGTCCGCATCGTCGATTGCCGCTTCAGCTTCGACGAGGACATGCGCCCCCGTTACATCGACGGCCACGTGCCGGGAGCGGTCTACGTGAACTGGGCCGCGGATTTCACGGCTCCCACGCCCCCGTCGGGGCATCCGCGCTGGATGCTCCCGAGCGCGGAGGATTTCGCGCTCGCGATGGGTCGGCTCGGGATCGGCGACGAGACCATGGTCGTTGGGTACGACGCGGAGGGCGGCCACCACGCCGCTCGGCTGTGGCTCGCTCTCCGTCGGTTCGGCCACGACCGGATGGCCGTGATGGAAGGCGGGATCCAGAAATGGATCGCCGAGGGTCGGCCACTGGAGACCGGGACCCGAGCCATCGAGAAACCCGCCGTCTTCACATCTCGACCACGCGATGGTGTCGTCGCATCGAAGCAGGATGTCCTGGCGGCGGTCCGCTCCGGCGACCCCTGGCTCCTCGACGTGCGCCGCGATGCTGAGTTCACCGGCGCCGAGAAGCGCGCGGCCCGTGGCGGCCACATCCCGGGCGCGGTCAACATCCTCTGGAAGGACGCACTCAAAGAGGATTGGACGCTACGCGACGCCGACGAGCTCGAAGAGTTCTACACGAACGCCGGGTTCGGACCTGAGACGAGCACCATCACGTACTGTCAGGCCGGCGTGCGAGCAGCGTTCAGCCACCTCGTGCTCACAGCACTCGGCCACGATGAGGTGCGCACCTACGACGGGTCATGGGAGGAATGGGGAAACGAACCCGACCTCCCGATCATCGCCGGACGAAGCTGAGGCTGCCGCTCGCCGGGAGTGACGGACGAACGTGGATCGTGAAGAAGATCCCGCTGTCCTCGAGCCACGCGGAGCCATCCACGACCCCGCGGAGACCCAGGCGATATTCGCCGGCGGTCGCGGGCGCCCGAAGCGTGAACTCGAACCAACCGACCTCGCCTGGACCGACGTAGTCGGTCGTCGTCGAGGCGAGGCGATTCGCAGACAGCCAGTCCCCGGCGAGCTCGAGGCGATCGACATCCCGCGGTTCGTTCGTGCCGAGGTTCGCCTGCTGGTCGGCGAGCCCTCTGTACCAGCCGCGTGATCCGGTGTTCGTGAGAGCGACAACGAGCCTCGTCATCTCACCGGCCGCGAGGACCGGGTCAGCACTCTGGCCGGCCCAGGCGGCGTGATACCCCGAGTCCGGTGGCAGCGCGACCTGCGCGGGTGCTACGAAACCCGCCTGTGCCGTCGCGGTGGTGACCATCGCTCGCGGGACAGGTGCCGCTCGACCGACATCGACGACGCCGCCGAAGTCAGCGGTCCAATACCAGCCGTAGGTCGATCCTGTCGTGTACGCCCGACCGACGCCGATCGCGTGGTACTGCGGGTTCACGAGGACCGCGTAGTGCGCGGGACTGTTGATCCAGCCATTCAGCACGTCCGCTGTGGTCGTATATCCCGCGGCAAGATCTTCTCCGGTCCATGTACCAAATGCGGGATATCCCGCGTCGTACATGCGCTGCGTCGGAGAGCGGCCGTCCAGCGAGGTGTGGGCGAAGTAGTTGCGAGCGCCCATGTCGGAGGACATCCACTTCGCCGCCGCGGTGAGCGTGTCGGAGACAGCAAGCGTCGGAAGTCCGCGAGATGTGCGGAAGGAGTTGATCCGCGAGACGAGATCTTGCTCGGCGGCGTCCAGACTCGCGGCATCGGCCACCAGCGGTCCGAATGAACCAAGCAAGCCCGCGACCGCAAGCACGCCTGCGGCCACGGCGGGTGAAAATCGCATCGGCACTCCCCTCAGTGCCGTCCATGCTTGATGTGGACGTGGTCCTGACAGGTCGCGCGGCGGTGTCAGGAATCCGCTCGATGCGGACTTGATCCGCCGGGCTTGGTTGGCTACCCGGCTCTAGCGGCGTCGGATCGCGGTCTCGATTTCGGCGGCGAGCTCGGGCGGGACGTCGGCTTCGATGCGGATGCCGGCCTCTTCGTAGTCGACGCTCTTCAGGGAACCGCGCGTACGGATCTGCTGCACGAGCGCTCCGGCGTGGTATGGCAGCGTCTTCTTCACGCGCTTCCACCCCGCGGCTGCCGCGTCGGCGAGCCGGCCGCGTAACGATTCGAGGCCGTCGCCGTTCAGCGCGGACACGAAGACGGCAGCCGGGAACTCCGCCGCGAGCGCTTCGCGCAGCCCGGCGCCCTCCTCTCCGCGCAGGCGATCGGTCTGGTTGAAGACGAGGAGACGGGGGCGGTGCTCGAGCTTCAGGGACGCGAGCGTCTCGTCGACGACGCGCATGTGCTCGTGCAGGTTGGGATGCGTCACGTCGGCGACGTGCACCAGGAGGTCGGCGTCGGCGAGCTCCTCCAGCGTGGCGCGGAACGCCGCGACGAGGGTCGGCGGCAGCTTGTTCACGAATCCAACCGTGTCCGAAAGGAGGATCGTCGCGCCGCCGGGGAACGCCGCGCGGCGCGTCGTCGGGTCGAGCGTCGCGAACGGCTGGTCCGCGACGAGAACGTCGGAGCCGGCAAGCGCGTTCATGAGCGTCGACTTCCCGGCATTCGTGTAGCCGACGATCGCCGCGAGAAAAAGCCCTTCAGTCGTGCGTGAGCCGCGCGCCCGCTCGCGCTGCCGGGCAACTTCGTCGAGCTGCTTGCGGAGGTCCTGGATGCGCTTGCGGATGATCTGCCGGTCGCTCTCGAGCTTCGATTCGCCGGGGCCGCGCGTGCCGATGCCGCCGCCGAGTCGCGACATCTCCTTGCCGCGCCCGGTGAGGCGCGGCAGCCGGTATTCGAGCTGCGCGAGCTCCACCTGGATACGACCCTCGCGCGATCGCGCGTGCCGCGCGAAGATGTCGAGGATCACCGCGGAGCGGTCGACGACGGCAACTCCGGTGATCTCCTCGAGCGTGCGCTGCTGCGACGGCTTGAGCTCGTCATCGCAGATCACGATGTCGGCGCGCAGACGTGACACCTCGCGGCCGATCTCACCGGCCTTGCCCTTGCCCACGTACGAATTCGGGTCGCGCGTCCGCCGAGCCTGCAACGAGCGCCCCGCGACGATCCCGCCGGCTGCTTCGACGAGGGTCGCAAGCTCATCGAGAGAATCGTCGCCATCGAGGCGGGAGCGCGGGATCTCAACGCCCACCAGATACGCGCGCTCCGGCGGAGTCTCGGTCTCGATCACGGCATCGACCCCTCGAAGACATACTCGGCGGCACCCGCGAGCTCGAACGCGCGCGGCCCCGCGCGCACGAACAGATCGCCGCCCGGAACGCGCGCCGTGACGCGCTCGGCCATCTGCTGCTCCGACATCGCGGCAGCCACCGTCGCGCAGGCGCCGGTGCCGCACGCGAGCGCACCGAGGGCTCTCCTAGTCATTTCTGCTCTCGGCCGTTGTTCGAACACCCATGATGAGCAGCCAGGCTCCAGAGATCATGAAGGCAAGCAGGCCGATCATCGAAATCGCCGCCAGATACAAACCAGCGACGTATCCGCCGAATAGCAAGGCAGCACCGGCGATTTCGACGAGATGAAGCGCGGTGCCGCCGATCAGTCGAGGAGTTTGGAGCCCCACGGAGCTTCCACCGAGGCGAATGGCCTGAACATAGCCGTAGACGTAGACGATCCCGGCCGCGGCCGAGACGATGAGCCACTCCAGTCCTACCGCTTGATGATCCTGACCGCCCATCACCCCAAGACCGCAGATCATGAAGATGGCAGTGAACCCGGCGAGCGTGCCGACCGCCCGACGGCGGTGCGTTGGGTCTCGCGCGATGAGGCTCGGGTTGAGCGACATCGCGACAAACACCAAGCCGGTCAAGGCCGCGGCTGCCCCGCCAACGGTGATGAAGTAGTCATGCCACTCATCGGGTCGATAGATGTCAGTCATCGCATGGGTTCTCTACGGTGTATGCGACCGAGATTGGATTCGTCACGAGGCGAGCTCGCCCCGGAACACGTACTCCGCAGGCCCCGCTAGCTCATAGCGCTCCGGTCCTGGTCGAACGAGAAGCGTTCCTCCCGGAAGGCGAACGCGAACCTCCAGCGCGTCTACCTCGCCAAGCGCCACGGCGACCGCAACTGCGCCTAATGCACCGGTACCGCACGCGAGGGTCTCACCCACGCCACGCTCGTCGACACGCAGCAGGATGAGGTCCGGCGCGACGACGCGCGCGATCTCCACGTTCGCATGGCCCGCCGCCTGACGAGCGCTGGCCGCCAGCGCGGGCAGATCCGCGGTCGCCGGGTCGGCGACGAACAGCACGACGTGTGGATTTCCGAGACTCACGCGATACGCCCGCATGCCGTCGACGGCGATGGATTGAGGTGAGCGAGGCGGCGCGAACGCGATCGCGATGCCCGCCGCATCGCGGCGTGCCTTCACGTCGCCGCCGAGGAATGAAAGCTCGAGCTCATCACCGCCGTGACGGTCGAGGAGATACCGCGCGACGCAGCGCGCTCCGTTCCCGCAGGACTCTCCAAGCGAACCGTCCGCGTTATGAATGGCCACGGGCCAGCAGCGGTCACGCTCCGCGCCGACGACGAGCACGCCATCGGCACCGATCCCGCGCCGGCGATCGCAGAGGTCGCGCACACGTGCGGCGGTCAGCTCGGCCGGTCCGTCGACGATCACGAAATCGTTCCCGCAGCCTTGCATCTTCGTGAAGTTCATGCGGCGGCCTCGACGATCGCCGGGAGCGGATCGGCCGCGGTCGGGTCGAACCAGCGGATCGCTGGATCGCGGCGAAACCAGGTCATCTGGCGTCGAGAGTAAGCGCGCACATCGCGGGCCGTAAGTAGATTCGCTGTCTCGAGATCGATCTCGCCCCTTAAGTGAGCCGCCCAGTGAACGTAGCCGTGCGCGCTCATGCTGGGAAGGCGCGGATCGACACCGCGTGCCATGAGCGCGCGTGCCTCGTCGAGCACGCCGCCCGCGACCATCTCGCGAACGCGGCGCTCGATCGCGGCGACGAGGACGTCACGCGGCGGCCGCAGTCCGATGCGGAGGGCGGCGACCGAAGCTCCGCGGCGACGCGGGAGCGGGCCGCCCGCGATCGTTGCGACCTCCAGATAGCGAACCAGACGCCGGCGGTTCCGCGGATCGACGCGTGATGCCGCCTCGGGATCCAGCGCGCGGAGACGGTCGTGGAGCGTCGCCGGGTCGTCTGCCTCGAGCCGCGCGCGAAGTACGGGATCATGCGGCAGCGACGCGAGATCGAGGCCATCGAGCAAGGCGCGCACGTAGAGGCCGGTGCCGCCGACGACGAGCGCCACGCGGCCTCGCGCCCGGACGTCGGCGAGTGCCGCGCTGGCGTCGCGCTGGTACCGAAGCACGTCGTAGCGCTCGCCGGGATCGACAACGTCGACGAGGTGATGACGGATGCGCGCGCGCTCATCCGCGCTCGGTTTCGCCGTCCCGATGTCCATTCCGCGATAGAGCTGGCGCGAATCGGCGGAGACGAGCTCCCCGCCGACGCGTTCGGCGACGCGTATGGCAAGCGCGGTCTTGCCGGACGCGGTCGGTCCGACGATGGCGATCACGTCCGTACCGCCGCCTCCACCGCGCGGAGCGCGTCGCGAGCCCGAGCGACCGTCGCCTGATCCGGTACGAGCTCGCCGTACCGAAGATCCTCGAAGGCGGCGACGATCGGCGACGCCGCTGCCCATCGCGGATCCGCGGCAGCGATCCGTATCTGATGCTCGGAGGGGGTTTCGGCTGCGGCACGCCAGCCCTGACCGGCTCGGTCCGCCAGCGCGAGGAGGCGCCAGTAAACGAGGCGCAGGGCCGCGGCGGGTGTCCCGTCGTCGTGCGGCGCGCGCCGGCGAGCCGAGCGTCGCGGGAAGAGCGAACGCAGTGTCGCGCCCAGGGTGAGGCCCGACGCGGCCGCGCGCTCGAGCTGCGCGCCTTCTGGGAGCGTAAGGCGCCGCTCGCGCACGGCCCGTTCGAAGAGTACGAGCGCGACCAGGATGACCACGATCACGATGACGATCTCAAAGCCGCCGACCACGAGCGGCCGCGTCCGCTCGATCTCGCGCAGCAGCGCCGGGTCGTCGTTCGGGACAGCCCGGGGGGCCGGCGACCCGAAGAAGCTCCAGCGGCGGAGCAGCGGCTCGAGGATCGCGTAGACGAGGGCTGCGAGATATCCGAGCGGGAGAAGCAGCGTGAAGATGATCTCGTCGAACGCCGGAGCGAGGCTTTGCCCGAGATCGCTGAGGATCTGCTCGAGGGCCGGTGCCGCGAGCGCGGCGATGAGCGCTCCGATGCCGAGGGCAAAGACGACCGAGTTCGCGGAAGACAGCCGAGCCGGCCCCGACGTGCCGGTCGTGAGCGAGAGCTCCTCCGCCGATCGCGCGACCGAGAGCGCGACGGCCGACGCTGCGATGAAGACGAGCGCGAGCGGCACGAGCGGCGCGCTGTCCATGCGGATGGGCGCGACCGCGACGACCGCGAGCGTAAGCGCGCCGAAGGGCACGGCGTTCCGCGCGTCGGTCCACCGCACCGCGCCGCGGGCCAGCGACACGACCCGCCAGAGATAGACCTCGGCGACGATGAGGAACAGGATGATGCGGCCGCCCCAAGAGACCGCGTCGAGTGAATGTGTCGGCAGAAGCACGGCGACGATCAACCCTGCGCCCAGCGTCGCTCCGACGACCGTGGCGCCGCGGGCCTCCGAACCGGTCTCGCGCAGCGCCGCGACCAGCACGAGTGTCGCGCCGAGGAACGCCAGCGTCGTCGGTATGAGAGCGAGCGGCTCGAGGCCGCCGCTCGTGTTCACGAGCGCGAGCAGGCATGCGAACGCGATGGCCTCCATCAGCGCGCGCGCCACGAAGAGGGCCGCGAGCGCGCGCGAGCTAGACCGCCGCACTTCGCTCCCGCGGGCTGAGGACGTCGCATGACACGCCCTGCGCGTAAAGGTGCGCGCCGAGCGCGGCGTCTATTTCGGCCGCGGAGACGATGAGCACGCGATGGTGTGCGCGCCGAAGCGCGACCGCGGCGTTGGCGAGGCCATGGCCAAGGCGCGGCGTGACGACGATGAGCGTCGCGCCCCACGGCAGGCGACCCCGCTCGCGGAGGAAGACCGTCTCGGGCGCGCCGACGGCGTATGGGCCAAGACGCGCGAGGATCTCGAGGCTGCGCGTGAGTGACCGGGGTCCGCGCCCAAGCGCAGATCGAGGCCGCTCGTGGGTGAGGTTGTCGATGCCGTTCGTCACCAGACCGACCTGCCGTCCCGCCGCCGCGGCAAGACGTATCAGCTCCGCGGCCGCCGAGACGACGAGCTCGGCAGCCTCGGGATCCGCCTGGATCCAGTACTGCTCGTACGACGCGACGTTCACGAGGAAGATCGAGTCGAGGCTCGTCGCGGGCTCGTAGAGCTTCGTCTGCAGCTCGCTGAGACGCGCCGACGCCTTCCAGTGAATTTCCTTTCTCGCGTCGCCGCGACGGTGCGGCCGCACGCCACGAAACCGGAGGGGGTCCGGAACGAGGCCGCGGCGCGTGGCGGTCTCGGCGAGTGGTCGCAGCGATGCGAGCGCGCGGTCGCGGACCGCGAGCGCCGTCGGGTACGCAATGATCTCCGGCGCGAGGGAGACGGTGCGCTCGGTCTGCGTGAATCCGAGCCAGTCGCCTGCTCGCAGGCGCAGTGGCCCGATCGCGTACGCGCCGCGTGCCGGGACGCGGACGGGGAGACGGACCACGACGCGCTCGCGGCCGCGCATCGGGAACCCGAAGTCGATCCAGCCGCGCGGACTCCCCGGCCCCGGGTTCGGTGGCTCGACGCCTTCGGCAAGGAAGAGACGCGCGTCGAGCCACGGCAGCGGCAGCGGCTTGCGGTTGACGATCTCGACCGTCGCGATGGGAAGCTCGCCGGCAACGATCCGGTCGGGAAGGAGGGTCACGCGCGCGTCGATCGCCGCGAGTGCGAGGCGACCGGTGATCTCGACCACGATCCATGTGATGAGCGAGCCGACGGCGAGAACGATCAGCGCCGGTGCGCGGCTGATGGCGGCGGCGGCGATGCAGACCACGACCACCTGCCAGGGAAAGCGACCGGTACGCGCGTCGAGCGGATGGGTTTCCATCGATCAGCCGGCGGTCGCGGCAACGTCCTCCGCGGGCACCGGTGTTCGCGCGAGCACCTCGGCGACGATCGCGCTCGTCGTTCGGCCACGCATCTGGGCGTCCGCATTCAGGAACAGGCGATGGCGGAGCACGGCGACCGCCTGGGCCTTCACATCATCCGGCAGGACGTACGCCCGCCCGCGAATCGCGGCGTGCGCCTGCGCGGCGCGATACAACGCGAGCGCGGCCCGCGGGCTCGCGCCGAGGTCGACCCCGTCGATCCGCCGAGTGCCGCGGACGATCTCGACCGCGTAGCGGCGGACAGCATCGCCGACGCGCACGGCGCGCACCTCGTCCCGCAGGGCCGTGATCTCGGCCGGGGAGAGGATCGGACTCAACGTGTCCGCCCCGAGGTTCGCGGGGCCGTGGATCCTCAAAATTGTGTCTTCGTCGTCGGCGTCGGGGTAGCCAATGTTCAAGAGGAACAGGAATCGGTCGAGCTGCGCCTCCGGCAGCGGGAACGTGCCCTCGAGCTCGACCGGGTTCTGCGTCGCGATGACGAGGAACGGATCCGGGAGTGGATGCGTCGTCTCGTCCACGGTGACCTGGCGCTCCTGCATCGCCTCGAGCAGCGCCGATTGCGCACGCGGAGTCGCTCGGTTGATCTCGTCGACCAGGACGACGTTCGCCGCGAGCGGGCCCGGCCGGTACTCGAACGCGCTGGCGCGCTGGTCGTAGATCGAGACGCCCGTGATGTCGCTCGGCACGAGATCGGGCGTGCACTGGATGCGCCGGAAGCTCAGGTCGAGCGAGCGTGCGACCGAGCGCGCGAGCGTGGTCTTCCCCACTCCGGGCACGTCGTCGAGGAGGACGTGGCCTTCCACCAGAAGAGCGCCGAGCAGCTGCTCGGTCACCTCGCGCTTCCCGATTACGACCGCGCCAACGTGCTCGACGAGGCGCTCCGTCGCGCTTCGAACAGTAAGGGTCACCCGAGAACTATGCGGCCTCCAGTTTCGGGACGGACGCTCGGCGCCGCGTTGGCCCACCCCGGATCACGCTCGCCGTCACGAGCGCGACGGCGAGGCTGACGAACGCGCCGACGGCATGCAGGGCAAGCACGATGGGATCTTGCTCGCGCATCGAGAACGGCGTGAAGGACCGCTCGATGAACAGGATGAGTGCGATGACAATCAGCGCCCGGAGAGCGACTCGCGCGCCGTGGATCGCGCGCGCGGCGACCGCGAGCGCGACCGCGGCGAAGACATAGACGATCCATCCGGAGCCATCGCTCGATGTCGTCCACGCCTTCCCCCCTGGCACGTAGCCCTCGTAAAGGCCGTCGGCGACGAGCGCGAGCGCGAGCGCCACCGTGACCCCGCCGATGAGCCATCCGTTCCGGGACGCAACGGCGCCGGTACGCCGCAGCGTCGCGTCCGCGTCCTGTTCGGGCCTGGGGCTGGTCGGGGTCGAGCCTTCGAGCGAGAAGAGCGTGTCGACATCGGGCGCCGCATTCCCGAGACGCCAGACGCGAAGCGCGGTGACGAGGATCAGGAGCTCGACGCCCGCCGTCGCGAAGTGCGTGATGATCGATTCGACCGGCTTCGGCCCGAGAGCGAAGGCGGTGACCGGACGCTCGATCAAGAAGAAGACGGAGAGCCCGATCCGCGACTGAAGACTGCGCTCGCTCCCGCGGGCCACCATGATCGCGACGACGGTGTTGAGGATCGCGAACACGTAGGCGATCTCGGCGAGGTTGTCGTACTTGCCGGTAAACCACGCCGGGCCCCCCGGGTACACGCCGTCGAGGAATCCGTCGACGACGAAGAGGACCGACGCGAACAGCATCAGGAGGACGACCGGACGGAGCGCCCCTGCCACCCGAGACCCCCTTCTCTCCCGCGGAATCTTATCCCTAGGTGCGACCTCGGCGTGATTCCAGACGTTCGATGGTCTCCGGTGGCACGAACACGCCACCGAGGTTGGTACCGTGCTCGCCCCGGCCATGGAAGTCGCTGCCGCCGGTGGGCACGAGATCGAGCGCGCGCGCCAGATTGAGACAGCGCGCGGTCATCGCGGGTGTGTGCTCGCCGTAGTACGCCTCGATCCCCGCGAGACCGACGGCCACCAGCTTCGGTAGCAGCTCCTCGAGCCCGACGACGGTCCCGGGATGTGCGAGCGAGGGCACGCCACCGTGGTGTCGCACAAGCGTCACGGCCTCGACCGGGCTGAGCCCCACGCGCGCCACATACGCCGGAGAGTCCTTCGCGAGCAGTGTGTCGAACGCCTCGTCATAGCTCGAGACGTATCCCTTCTCGAAAAGCGCCTGCGCGAGATGCGGGCGTCCGAGCGCGCCGCCCTGCGCGATCTCCAGCACGCGGGCGAGATCGAGCGCATACCCGAGCGCGTTCAGCCTTTCGACCATGAGCTCGATGCGCCGTCCCCGGTTCTCGCGCAGCCAGCGGAAACGCGCCTCGAGGGCTGCGTCCTGGGGATCGATGAAGTAGCCGAGCACGTGCGCGTCGCCCCACTCGGATTCGGTGTTCAGCTCCGTCGCCGGGATGATCCGTACGCCGAGCTCGGCGCCCGTTGCGGCGGCCTCGGCAACACCCGCGAGCGTGTCGTGATCAGAGAGCGCCTGGATCTTCACGCCACGAGCGGCGGCGCGCTTCACCAGATCCGCCGGCGAGAGCGCGCCATCCGATCGCAGCGAGTGCGTGTGGAGGTCGATCTCGTAGCCCGCCGCTACGGCATCCACTCCCGATCCAGCCGCTCGATCGAGCGCGCGCGCCCGGTCTCGCCGTCGATCTCGACGACGACGCTGTTGAACTGGACGACTCCGGACGCGACCTCGAAGCGCCGCGGAAGGTGATCGAGGAAACGGGAGACGATGATCGACGGCTCGATCCCGAGCACCGAGTCGCGCGGCCCGACCATCCCCGTGTCAGCCACGAGCGCCGTGCCCCGTGGGAGGATCCGCGCATCCGCGGTGGGGACGTGTGTGTGGCTCCCGAGGACGGCGGAGAACCGCCCGTCGAGGTGCCACCCCATCGCAAGCTTCTCGCTCGTGGCCTCGGCGTGCCAGTCGAGGATCCGGATGCGTGGAGCGCGCTCGCCGAGCTCGTCGAGGAGCGTGTCGATCGCGCGGAAGGGATCGTCCTGCTGCGCCATGAAGACTCGCCCGAGGGCGTTTACGACGAGCACGCCGTCGCGAATGACCCAGCCGGTGCCCGGATTGCCCGGCGGCAAGTTCAGCGGACGAATGCAGTAGTCGAGCGCGTCGATCTCCTTCAGGAAGCTCCGCTGGTCCCAGACGTGGTTCCCGTTGGTGATGACGTCGGCGCCCGCTTCGTGAATCTCGCGCGCGATCTCACCCGTGAGTCCCGCGCCGCCGGCGGCGTTCTCGCCGTTCACTATCACGAGGTCGACGCTTCGTTCGCGCCGGATCGCCGGGGCCAGCGCGGCGACGGCCTGGCGGCCGGGCTTTCCGACGACATCGCCGACGAAAAGGATCCTCACGCCGAGGTCAGCAAGGGAGCGCGTTCAGCTGATCGACGGTCGCGTTGTACGCGGCGACCTTTCGATCGACGTCGTTCGCGATCGAGTTGTACTGATCGACGAGCCCGATGTAGATGTTGTAGACGTCCGGCGGCAGCTGCAGAGACGGGTACTGCGCGACGATCGCGTCGATCTTCGCCTTGACGACCGCCGCCTGTGCCTTCGCCGCATCCACCGTCACGCCCTGCGTGGCAAGCCGCGCACCGAGCACGTCGCGCTGCGTCACGCACGGGTCGGCCGGCGGCACCGGGATCTGGGTGAAGCCCATCGTCCGCAGTTCGCGCTCGGAGAACCGGTTCGGGCAGCTCTCCACACTTCGGGCAACGAGGCACGTCACCGGATGTGTCATGAGACCGTACTGGTCGACGCCCTGAAGGAGCGGGTCGGGAATCTTCTCAAGCCAATGGCCGTCGGCACCGGCGCCTGCGCCGAAACAGCACCAGATGTGCCCGAGCTCATGCAGCGCGACCGCGACCGCGTTCTCGGCGGAGACGGTGCCGAACTCGTCGACCGCGTACACCAGCACGCGCTGGCTTCCGTCCGCGGCACGCAGGTGCACAGACGTCCCCTTTCCGGGAACGACGTACACGACGATGTCGGCCGATGACGGCACGAGGGTCAACGCGCCCAGTCCGCGGGTCGCGAGCTTCCACTCGTTCTGGAGAGTTGCGGTCATCCGGGCGATGTCGGCATCCCGCGCCGGCACAAGGCTTGGGTCGAGGCGCGTGCTCACACCCGAGAGTCCCCCGATCGGATCGACCGCCTCGATACGCGTCGTGAAGCCCTTCGCGTCGAGGCTCTTGAGCGCGACCGCGAATTCCGCCGAGAAGTCGCTCTTCCCTCGCTCGCCCGAGCAGGCGACGTCGTGCCGGCCGTGGCCCGCCGGGATGAGCGGCGTCGCGTAGGTCCATTGGACGATCCCGTTCAGGTCGGCCCTCGCACTGAGCGTCTTCGGCGGCCCGTCACCGAGGCTGCCCGCGTCGACCTTGATCGCGAGCTCGCAGCTATCGAGTGGCTGCGTCTTGATCTGAAAGGAGCCGTATGTCGAGGTCATAACGGCGATCGGAGAAGGCGACGCGCTCGCCGGCGCGCTCAGCTCCCCCGACGCGTGGGGAAGTCGCTGGGCACCGACCGGTGCGCACGCCGCAGCCAGAAGCGCGCATGCGGCGATACACCGCGGCAGTCTCATTGGTCGTGTCGATTGTGACGGTGTGGTCTAGGCGGGCAGGTTTCCATGGTGGAGCGTTTCGGTCACTTCGCGTACTCCACGGCGCGAGTCTCGCGGATGACCGTGACCTTGACCTGACCGGGGTACTGCAGCGTGTCCTGGATCTTCTGGGCGATATCGCGAGAAAGCCGCGCCGTCTGAAGGTCGTCGAGCTGTTCGGGCTTGACCACGACGCGGACCTCGCGGCCCGCCTGGATCGCGAACGATTTCTCGACGCCGGGGAAGCTGTTCGCCACGCTCTCGAGCTCCTGCAGTCGCTGGATGTAGTTCGAGACGATCTCGCTTCGTGCGCCGGGCCGCGCCGCGCTGATGGCATCAGCCGCGGAGATGAGCGTGCCGACCATGGTCACCGGCTCCACGTCGCCGTGATGACCGACCACTCCGTCGATGACCGCCTGCGGAAAGCCGTAGCGCTTGAGGAGCTCGCCGCCGATCACGGTGTGCGGGCCTTCGACCTCGTGGTCGATCGCCTTGCCGATATCGTGCAGAAGACCGGCGCGCTTCATCGTTTGCGGGTCGTACCCCGTCTCCGACGCGAGCATTCCGGCGACGTGCGCGACCTCGATCGAGTGGCGGAGCACGTTCTGTCCATACGACGTGCGGAAGTGGAGACGTCCGAGGAGCTTGACGAGGTCGGGGTTGAGCCCGCCGATGCCGACCTCGTAGAGAGCAGCCTCGGCCGCTTCTTTCATGACCTGGTCGATCTCGGTGCGGGCCTTGCCGACCATCTCCTCGATCCGCGCGGGATGGATGCGACCGTCGACGAGGAGCCGCTCGAGAGCGCGTTTGGCGACCTCGCGGCGGATGGGGTCGAAGCCCGAGACCACGACGGCCTCGGGGGTGTCGTCGATGATGAGATCGACGCCCGTCAGCGTCTCGAGGGTCCGGATGTTCCGGCCCTCGCGACCGATGATGCGGCCCTTCATGTCGTCGCTCGGGAGAGCCACGACGGTCACGCTGTGCTCGGCTGTGTGCTCCGCGGCGTAGCGCTGGAGCGCCATCGTGATGATGTCGCGGGCCCGCTCGTCCGCCCGCTCTCGGGCCTCGATCTCGAGCTCGCGGACCTTACGGCCGGTGATGTCGCGCATCTCTTCCTCGACCCGGTCGAGGAGAAGCCCGCGTGCCTCCTCCATGGTCAGGGAAGCGACCCGAGCCAGCTCGGTGCGCTGCTCGTCCTGCAGCTGTGCGATTTTCCCCCGCTCGGCCTCGAGGTCCTGCTCTTTCTGACCTAGGCGCCGGTCGCGCTCGTCGACCTGGCTGATCTTCTGATCGAGCTGCTCGTCCTTCTTGTCGAGCCGGCCCTCGTAACGCTGGAGCTCCGCTCGGCGCTCGCGGTTTTCGAGCTCGGCGGTCTTGGCGACTTTGAGGGCTTCGTCCTTGGCCTCGAGGATGATCTGGTTCTGCCTGGCCCGCGCCTCGGCGAGCAGGCGATCAGCATTCGCCCGTGCGGTCGTTTCGCTCGCAAGTGCGAACGAACGCCGTAGGAGAAGGGCGATCCCGAAGCCGACGATAGCCGCGACGAGGGCCACAAGGCCCACGACGACGATGTCGGGCATGTCGGCGATCCTTTCCGTGCCGCGTGTGCGGGGACGGTCGCTCGTATGAGTGCGCTCGCCCCCGTTTTCGCGTAAGTGACCGGCGGAACGGGGCGCTCCACCAGCCACGCTGGTTCACAAAGTTTTGGTGTGGTCAGGATAACGCAGGTTCACGCGCCGCGTACGAAACGCGTACAGGATAGGCTCGAAACCGTGCCAGCCCCCGAAAACGAGACACGACTCGATGAGGCCGCGCTCGCTTCCCTACTTTCGTCCGGCACTGGCTGGACGCGGGCGGGCGACAGCCTCGCCAAGACCTACACGTTCAAGGGCTTCAAGGGAGCCGTGGCGTTCGTCAACCGGGTCGCCGATGCCGCCAATGCGGCGAACCACCACCCGGACATCCACCTGGAGGCGTACAAGACCGTCCGGATCGTCCTAACGACCCACATCGCCCACGGCCTGACCGACGCGGACCTCGACCTGGCCCGGAAGGTCGATGCCGCGGAGCGACCGGCCGGGGCCTAGCCACGAGGAACCAGTCCCTGTCCGGGGTGTAGTGGAGGCATGCGAGCCGCGCTCGTACTCATGGTGCTTGTGACCGCCTGCGGATCCTCTCTCGGAGCCTCGAACCCGAGTGCGCCGACCTTGCCGTCACCGTCGGCGACGGCCTGCGAGCCGACGACCCACCGCGACGCGTCAGGTGTCGTCACCGCCAATGGAACCGTCGGAAT
>WNGC01000154.1_pt1 | contig 36258 bp, 30 predicted proteins | sample 5400051 | NCBI WGS metagenome assembly WNGC01 (sample SAMN13153368, study PRJNA577476) | soil metagenome | isolation source: 20 cm soil or saprolite under grassland replicate 2 | place: USA:California | collected 2016-06-15
ACGGATCGAGGGCACCTTGGGCCAGTGACCGCTTCGGATCCGGCACGATCAACGATTCGTCGTACTCGAGCACCGCGCCGAAGCCGTTGCAGGTTGGGCATGCGCCGCGCGGATTATTAAAGGAAAACAGGGTCGGCGTGAGCACCGGTGCGGCGCAACCGCAGGCCGAGCAGGCGGGGTGCTCGGAGAAGCGCCGGCGGTCACCGTTGTTGAGGGCCAGCGCCACCCCTTCGCCCTCGCTGAATGCCGTCGCCACGGCCTCGGCCAGCCTGCCGCGATTCGTCTCGACGGCGTCGATGCGATCGACGATGATGAGCACGTCCTTGCCAGCTCGCACGCGTTGCTCAGCGCCATCGTCATCCAGGCGCAGGAGCTCGCCATCGACCTGTGCACGAACGAATCCCGCTGCCCGAAGTTGTGCGGCCACTTCGACGTCTGGCCGGTTCGCCGATGCGGGCAAGGGGAAAGACACCAGAACCGGAAATTCCGCATTCCGCGTTCCGAAATCCGCAATGACCGAGTCCACCACCTCTTGCACGGTGTCCCGTTTCACATCCCGCCCGCACTGGAGGCAGGTTTGTGTCCCCGCCCGGGCCCACAAAAGCCGCAGAAAATCGGCGATTTCGGTGGCTGTTCCGACCGTGGAACGACTGGAGGTGGTGGGGTTTTTCTGCTCGATCGCGACGAGGAACTGCTTAGCGTACGTCGAGAGCGACTCGATGTAACGCCGTTGCCCTTCGGCATAGAGCGTATCGAACGCGAGCGAGCTTTTCCCCGAGCCGGATGGACCGGTGACCACCGAGAACGCCCGGCGTGGGAACTCGACGGTGATGCCCTTCAGGTTGTGCTGGCGTACGTTGCGGAGAACGACGCGCTCGGGGGGATGGCGCATAACCCGTAAACATAACAACGGCCGGTAGCTCGCTGGCCAGACCAACCGAATCTCTCTAGTTTGCCGCGTGCCTTTGGCGCTCACCCCTCGCCTGCTACGCCGCGGCCTAGAGCTGTTCGCCGCCATCTCCCTCTGCGGAGTCGCCCTCCTCGTCGGCTATTACCTGATTCGCTTCGGCGATCGGGTCGACGTCTTCCTCACACCATTTCTGCGATTGCACTGGGGCTGGATCCTGGTGGGCCTGGTGCTCGCCTCGATGGACTGGGTTGGGGGCGGGCTTCGGCTCTGGGTCTGCACCCGCTACGTACATCCCGGCGTCAGGCTGCGGGACATGATCCTGGCAGGGGGCTTCGGGGCGTGGGGGGCGTACCTCACGCCGTTTCAGTCCGGATCCGCCCCGATGTCCACGTGGGTCATGAAGCGCGCCGGGGTGCCCGTCCCCGTCGCGCTCAGCTCGATCTTCGTCACGTTCATCGCGACCGTCGGCTTCTTCGCGATCGCGGGACCGCTCGCGGTCTGGTTCGGAGCGGGGAAGTCGCTCGCCCAGCATGGCCTCGTGCTCGGCATCACGCTCTACGATCTCTTCAAGACCAGCCTCACGATCTTCGGTGTCATCGGGTTGCTCATGCTGTTGGCGATCGTCGCTCCGGGCCTGGTCAAACGCTTCATCCAACGCCTTGCCGAGCGGATGGGGCGACGCAGCCCAAGAATGGCGGAGCGTATGGAGAAGCTGTCCGCGGGCGTCGATCGCGCGCACGACTGCATGGTGGCGTTCGGTTCACCGCGGGGTTGGCTGACGCTGCTGCTCGCCATTGTGATCTCGGCCCCCTCGCACGCCAACAAGCTGCTGGCGGGATACGTCACACTCCGGGTCCTCGGCATCCCCGCCAACTTTACGGACATCCTCCTGCTGCAGACGCTCATCGCGTTCCTACTCTATTTCGCGCCGACGCCGGGGGCCTCGGGTCTCGCCGAGTTGACGTCGGCCGCCGTCATGTCGATCTACGTTCCGCGCGAATTGACACCCAGCTACACCTTGATCTGGCGGTTCATCAACAGCTACGCGACGGTGATCGTCGGCTCACTGATCTTCTGGTACTGGCTGCGCCGCGGCCTGATCGGACGCGAAGAGGCTGTCGGGATCACCTAACTGCAGCTTCCTTGCCCGGTTATACGGCCGGGCGTAACTTGACGGCCTTGGCCAAAGATCGGGGAGTGCGAGCGCATGGCGTTGCTTGAAATGGGCGGGCGCGGGGGGCAGAGGTTCACACTCCCGCAGGGAGAAGTGGTGCTCGGATCCGATCCGGGCAGCGCGATCCCGCTCGCCGTCCCAGGCGTCCTCCCTCGACATGCGAAGCTGAAATCCCTGCCGGACGGACAGGTCGTCATCTCAAAAGCAGTTCCGGAAGCTGAAGTTCTGATCAACGGCGTCCGCCTCGGCGCGGAGCCGACACCCCTCCTCCATGGCGACAAGGTCGAAGTCGCGGGACAGGAGCTGACCTTCGTCGACGAGCGGCGGAGCGGCAGTACACAGTACGTGCAGGCCATGAGCGTGCCGCAGGCGATGGCGCAAGCGAAGGCGGAAGCCAAAGGCGGCAAGGGGGGGGCCACCGCGAACACCGGTGGCCGCGTTGTGTCCCTCACCGATGGCAGAGAATACGCCGTTGCCGGCTCGTCCCTTGTTTTTGGGCGGGACGCGTCCTGCGACGTGGTCGTGTCTGGCAAGGATGTCTCGCGCCGCCACGCGGAGATCGTGCCGACGCCGAAAGGCTACCTCCTCGTCGATTCCAGCACGAACGGCACGTCCGTGAACGACGTCCGGGTCGAAGGTCAGCGGCTGCTTGCCCGCGCGGACGTGATCACCATCGGTGAAGAGAAGTTCCGGTTTTACGCGGATACTGCGGCTCCTTCTCCGCCACCCGCAAACCCTTCCTCGGCCGTTCCCCCCTCCTCCGTTCCCCCAACCAAGGGCTCGGCACCCGCGGTGGGTGACAGACTCAGAGAGACCGTGCATGGCGTGCCGGCGGCGCCGCGGCCCGCAAGTACGGTTCTCGCGAATTTTCTGGTCCGCGCCGGCGCGCTGAAGGGGCAACGACTGATCGTCAAAACGCCCGTCGTCAATATCGGGCGGGCGGACTACAACGACATCGTGTTCCCTGATGAGTCCGTGTCCACGACGCACGCGAAGCTGCAACGGCGCGAAGGCGTATGGGTCTTGGTGGATCTCGACTCGACGAACGGCACGTTCATCGACGGCGATCAAGTGAAGGGGGAAGCGCCGCTGGCGCCGGGGGCGACGGTGCGGTTCGGGGACGTCTCGACCGTGTTCGAGCCGACCGACGACTCCGTGGGTGTGGAAAAGGGAGGCAGCACTCGGGTGATCGAGGTGATGACGATGTCGCCGCACCCTCCCAAGGCTGCAGCGGCACCTCCCCCTCCCCCTCCCCCCGCGCCTAAGCCTGCCCCAGCGCCACCGAAGGCTGCACCGGTAGCGGCAAAGCCAGGGCCTCCCCCGCGCCCCCCCAAAAAGCCGAAGCCCGGGGCCAAGCCGCCGGTCGCCCAGCAGCCAAAGAAGGGAAAAGGCTGTGGCGGGAGTGCCGCAGTCCTAGTGCTCGGGATCATTGGAGTGGTTTACTGGGTGTTTATTTAAGGATCACCGTGCATATCACCTCCGCAGGTCGCACCGACGTCGGCGTCATCCGGTCGGGGAATGAGGACAGTTTCCGCATGATTCCCGACCGGGGGATCTTCGTCGTGGCCGATGGTATGGGTGGCCACGCGGCGGGGGAAGTCGCGAGCGAGATGGCGGTGCACATCGTCGCCGACGAGATCCATTCAGTCCGCGGTCTCAGTGACGAGCAGGTGGCCGAGCGCATGCGCGCCGCGATCCGGACGGCCAACGGGGCGATCTTCCAGCGTACACTCACCGAGCATGACAAGCGCGGGATGGGGACGACCGTCACCGCGCTGACGCTGTATGAAACGCGCTTTCTGATCGGTCAGGTCGGGGACAGCCGAGCGTACCTGCTGCGAGATGGCCGTCTCAGCCAGCTGACGAAGGACCACTCGTATGTGCAGGAGCAGGTCGATGCCGGCTATTTGACCCCCGAGCAGGCCCGGACGCACCCCTACAGCAACGTGATCACGCGCTGCGTCGGTGCGAACAGCGACGTGATGCCGGACATCTACGCCGGGACGGTGAAGGCGCAGGACGTGTTCCTACTGGCGTCCGACGGCCTGACGGGGATGTTGGAGGATTACCAGTTGGCGGAGCTGCTCTCCCCCGACCGCATGCCGCAGGATGAGGTCGATGCGTTGATCGCGGAAGCCAACCGGCACGGCGGTCTCGACAACATCACGGCGATCATCGTGCGCATCGATTCGGTGGAAGCGCCGGCGCCGGATGACGTGAAAACGCAGCAGACGGTGACGCGGCCGCGCTAAGTCCCCCCCCGCAGGATCGCTCCACCACTCACCAGACGTGCCGCCGCCTCCTCGCGGGGCAGCATGACCAGCTCCATAACGGGCCGCGCCGGCACTTGGGCCGGCTCGAGCACGAATACCCGTAACGCTCGCGCGGAGCGGTGCAGCTCCGTCGCAACGCGGGCGAGCCCGAGGTGCTCGGCCGCGCTGCCGCTGCGTCCCACCACGGGGACGGCGACGTCGAGCATGTCGGGCTTTGAGGGGAAGTCCAGAAACAGCTGATCCGCGTGCAGTCCGAGCTCGCGCGCGAGCCGCTCTTCCACGCGCTCCAACAAGTCGGGATCTCGCGACGGCCAGTCGGACGTATCCGGCGGCAGGTCGGTCGCGGGAATGTCGAGCGCCCGTTTGGCGAGCCGGCGCTCGCGGAGCGCACGAGCCAGGCCGGTCTGATCGTGCTGCTGCAGCTCGTGGATTAACGCGTCATCGGTCGCCACTGCGATATCCTCGGGCTTCAGGCGCCGCGCCGCGATTGCTCGGCGCACCAGCCGCTTGAACATCGCCGTCGCGCTCCGCACCGCGTGATGCCAATACACATTGCGATACATCTGGTACTTCGCGAACAGCAGCGACTCGAGCGCGGCCAGCCCCTTGGGGTGGAGCGCCACTCCCTCTGCGGACACCGTGAGGGACGTGAGCAGCCGGTCCACGTCGATGACGCCGTACGGCACGCCGCACATCATCGCATCGCGCGACAGGTAATCGAGTTTGTCGACGTCGATCGATCCCGAGACGAGCCCGGCGAGTCGCGCCGCGCTCGTGCCCTGGATCAGTGCGAGCAGGCGCTCGGTCGGGATCCCCAGGTTGTCGAGCGCTGCGGCAAGCGCGCCGCTGCCCAGATGTCGCGCCGCCAGCGTCTCATGATGCGGGAGACCCGCCTCTTCGAGCGCGTGCGAAAACGGATAGTGGCCGATGTCGTGGAGCAGCGCGGCGAGACGCACCGCCAGGCCTTCCTCCGAATCGGCATCCCCGAGCTCCGCCACGATACGGCGCGCGAGATGATAGGCACCGAGGGCGTGCTCGAACCGCGTATGGGTAGCGCCGGGATAGACCAGAAACGCGTGGCCAAGCTGGCGCACGTAGCGCAGGCGTTGTACGGCTGGCGTGTCGAGGACGGCAAGCGCCTGGGGCTCGAGGCGGATGTTGTTCCAGAGCGGGTCGCGAATGACCTCGAACTGGCTCGAGCTCAAGAGTCGGGCACGAGATCCTTGAACTGCTCGAAGTTTTTCTCGAACAGCGCCCGCAGCCGGTTGGCTTGGGCGTCGTAGGCGGCGGGTTCTTTCCAGGTCGTGCGTGGATCCAGCAAGTCGTCCGGGACCCCTGGCACGTGCCGCGGCACATGCAACCCGAATACTGGTTCGCGCCGCGTGGGCACGTTGTCCAGCTGTCCCGCGAGCGCCGCTCGCACCATGGCGCGCGTCAGCTTGAGATCCATGCGATGTCCCACACCATATGGTCCGCCGGTCCAACCGGTGTTTACGAGCCAGCACTGCACCGTGTGCTTCGCGATCCGCTCGCCGAGCATTTTGGCGTAGACGGTGGGCGGCAGGGGCAGGAAGGGCGCACCGAAGCATGCGGAGAACGTTTCCTTGGGCTCGGTCACGCCGCGTTCGGTGCCCGCGACCTTTGCCGTGTACCCCGACAGGAAGTGATACATCGCCTGCTGGGAAGTCAGCTTCGCGATCGGCGGCATCACCCCGAAGGCGTCGCAGGTGAGGAAGACGATGTGCTTGGGATGTCCCGCCATCCCTTCCGGCACGTGGTTCGGGATGTAGTGAATCGGGTATGAGGCGCGCGTGTTTTCGGTGATCCGCTGCGAGTTCAGATCCACGGCGCCGGTGGCGGGATTCACGTCCACGTTCTCGAGTACCGTGCCGAACATTTCGGTCGTCGCGTAGATCTCCGGCTCCCCCTCGCGCGACAGCCGAATCACCTTGGCATAACACCCGCCCTCGAAATTGAAGATGCCCGCGTCGGACCAGCCGTGCTCATCGTCGCCGATCAGGCGCCGCTCCGGATCCGCCGAAAGCGTCGTCTTCCCGGTGCCCGACAGACCGAAGAAGAGCGCGCAGTCCTCCTGCTCGCCGACGTTGGCGGAGCAGTGCATTGAGAGCGCGCCCTGCAGGGGCAACAGGTAATTGAGAATCGTGAAGATTGATTTCTTGAGCTCACCCGCGTACCGGGTGCCGCCGATGAGGATCGTCCGTTGCGCGAAGCTGACGACGATGAAGGTACCGGATTTCGTGCCATGAACCTGTGGGTCCGCGTGGAACTCGGGCGCGTGCAGGACTTCGAACCCGGGCACGAACCGCGATAGCTCGCCGTCCGCCGGCCGCAAGAACATGTTGTAGACGAACAGCGCGTGCCACGCGTTCGGCGTGATAAAACGAATCGGCAGCCGGTAATTGGGGTCGGCGCACGCGTAGACGTCGCGTACGAACAGCTCCTGAGTGGCGAGGTGCGCTTCGACAGCGGCCTTGAGCCGGTCGAACTTCTCCGGCGCGATCGGCTGATTCACCTTCCCCCACCAGATGAGGTGTGTGGAGTCAGGCTCCTGCACGAGGAATTTGTCGTTCGGGCTGCGGCCGGTGTGCGGGGACGTCACGGCGGCGAATGGTCCCCCCCTCGCCCCCCCGCGCCCGCTGTTCGTCACGATCCCTTCGCCGCGGCGGAGGGCGTGCTCATACAGCTGAGACGGCGTCAGATTCCGGTACAGTCGCTGTTCGGTCGCAATACCCATGGTCTATTTGGTTGAAGCGAGGCGGCGATGCTCCAAGGCGTCGACGGCCGCAATTACCGCCATATTCACGATGTCGGGAACCTCTGACAACCGTTGCAAGACATGAACCGGGCGGTCCATCCCCACAAGGATGGGGCCGATCGCCTGGGCATCGCCAAGCCGGGCGAGCAGCTTGTAGGCGATGTTGGCGGCGTTCAAGTCTGGAAAAATCAACACGTTAGCCGGCCCGCGCAGCTTCGAAAAGGGATACACCCGCGTCAGGATTCGTTCCACCACCGCCGTATCGGCCTGCATTTCCCCATCGACCTGCAGCTCTGGCTCGCGTTCGTGCAACATGGCGACCGCCTGTTGCACTTTTGTTGCAGCCGGGTGCTTCACCGAGCCGAAGTTCGAGAACGACAGCATCGCGATGCGCGGCTCGATGCCGAGTCGCGTCACGAACTTCGCCGTGGCGGTCGCGATCTCAGCCAGGGTCGCGGCGTCCGGCTCGATGTTTACAGTGGTGTCGGCGAAGAAGAAGGTCTGCTGGCGGAAAATCATCATATAGATGCCGCTGACGTGCTTGCGGCCGGGCTCGACACCGATCACCTCGAGCGCCGGCCGAATCGAGTCGGGATAGTCGATTTCTTCCCCGGCTACCAGCGCATCCGTGCGGCCCGCCCGCAGGAGCATCAAGCCGTAGTAGATCGGATCGAGGACTCGCTCCTTCGCTTCGCGGACGGTAATCCCCCGTCGCCGCCGCAGCTGCCAGAGCTCCTCGGCGAGCTTGTCGCGGTCGGGCGCGGAGCGCGGGTTCATCAGCTCGATGTCCTCGAGCGTGAGCGACGCGTCATCGGCCTGGCGGCGGATGGCGTCGAGATCGCCCAGCAGGATCGGCCGCGCGATGCCTTCGTCGGCGAGAATGCGCGCGGCGCGCAGGATGCGGGGATCGTCGCCCTCGGGGAAGACGATGCTGGGTGGATCCTGCTGCACGCGCGAGATGAGCCCACGCATGACCTGGCGCTCCGGGCCGAGCCGTGCCTCGAGCTCCGCGCGATACTCCTCCACGTCGATGATGCGCCCGGCGATCCCCGATGCGACTGCTGCCCACGCCACAGCCGGCGCGACCCACAACAGCACGCGGGGATCGAACGGCGTGGGGATCAGGTAGTCGGGCCCGAACTTGAGTTTCTCGATCCCATACGCGCGTGTGACTGCCTCAGGCACGTCCTCTTTCGCGAGCGCGGCGAGCGCGCGCGTGGCCGCCATTTCCATCTCTTCGTTGATCTGCTTGGCCCGCACGTCGAGCGCACCGCGGAAGATGAACGGGAAGCCGAGGACGTTGTTCACTTGATTCGGAAAGTCGGACCGGCCCGTCGCGACGATCGCGTCGGGCCGCGCTTTTTTCGCTTCGTCGGGCATGATCTCCGGCGTGGGATTGGCGAGCGCGAAGATCACCGGCTTCTTCGCCATGCCCTGCAGCATTTCTCCTGTGACGATGCCGGCGACCGACAACCCCACGAATACATCCGCCCCCTGCAGCGCCTCGGCCAGCGTACGCGCTTTCGTGTCGACCGCAAAGCGTTGCTTGAACGCATCGAGCCCGTCGCGCCCCTTGTAGATCACGCCCTTGTGGTCGGCCATCACGATGTGCTCGCGCTTGACGCCGAGGCGCACGTAGTGCTCCGCGGTCGCGATGGCCGCCGCACCGGCCCCGGCAAACACGATCTTGACGTGGTCGAGCTCCTTTTTCACCAGCTCGAGCGCGTTGAGCAACGCGGCGCCGGAAATGATGGCGGTGCCGTGCTGGTCATCGTGAAACACGGGGATGCCGAGCGTGTCGCGGAGCTTTTGCTCGATGTAGAAGCAGTCGGGGGAGCGGATGTCTTCGAGATTGATCCCACCGACCGTGGGCTCGAGCAGCTGGCAGAAGCGGATGACGTCCTCGGGATTCTCGGAGCCCACCTCGAGGTCGAACACGTCGATATCGGCAAAGGTCTTGAAGAGAATCCCCTTGCCCTCCATCACCGGCTTGCCGGCCAGCGCGCCGATGTTCCCCAGGCCAAGCACGGCCGTGCCGTTGGAGACCACGGCGACGAGGTTCCCTTTGGAGGTGTAGAGGTAGGCATCCTCCGGCCGCTTGGCGATTTCCAGGCAGGGCTCGGCTACACCAGGGGTATAGGCCAACGACAGGTCGCGTTGGTCCTTAAACGGCTTTGTAGGGGTGACCTGGATCTTCCCGGGCCGGCCCTGCGAGTGATAGTCGAGGGCCTCCTGGCGGCGGCTCGGAGGGACCAAGGACAGAAGTCCTTTTTGGAGAAGGGGTTATGCTAGGCGCGTGACCCGGTGATGTCAAGCCAAGTCCCGGTGTATCAAGTCCCAAGCCCGTGAAAGGTTCGAGAAACCATGGTAGGTCGACACACTGTCTGGCGATGTGCCGGGATGCTTGCGTTTGCCGCCTGCAGCTCATCTACCGGTCCACGGGCTGGGGCGTCTTGCGGGGCCGGCGCTACCCAGCTTTCCCTCGCGGTCGCCGGATACAGCTCGATCGATCCGGCGACCGACTCCGGATGTGTCACATTCCCGGCCAACCCATCGCCCGACACGGCGGAGTATCTCGTCCTGCCCTGGTCGGCCGGCGGCACGCCGGCGTCGTCGGCTCCCTTCACGCTGCAATCGGCCAGGCCTCAGGCTGTCATCGCGATGCAACAGATCGCGCAGCTCGCGCCAGCACTCTCCGGCGGCGCGCGGAGCGCGCATGGGCCGTTGGCCGTCGCGTTCGACCGCTTCCTGCGGGAATCGGCACGCGCGGGGCGCTATTCGAGTCCCGCGCGCTCGGCCGGCGGGGCCGGGAGAGTGTCTCGAGCGTCGCTGGCCGGTCCACCAACTGTGGGAAGCCTCCGCACGTTCAGGGTGTGCGCCAACACCACGTGCTCGTCCTTCGATAATGTCGGTGCCGTCGTGCGGTCCGTGGGCGCCCACATCGCCATCTATGTGGATACGCTGGCGCCGTCACCTGGGCTGACCGCTTCGGATCTCGATTCCCTGAAAGGTGTGTTCGATACACGGCTCTATCCGCTGGACACGCTGACGTTCGGTCATGTGTCGGACATCGATTCCAACACGGTCGTCATTGTGCTCATGACGAACACCGTGAACAAGCTCGTGAGCAAGGCGCGCTGCACGAGCAGCGGGTATATCGCCGGGTTCTTCTTCCCGGCGGACGTGGCTCCCGGGATTTCAACGAATTACAACAACGGGGAGATCTTCTACTCGATTGTGGCTGACTCGAACGCCACGTTGAGCTGTGCCCACAAGCCCTCCGACGTGAACAACGTCACGCCCGTCACATTTACACATGAATTCCAGCACATGATCAACTTCGTCGAGCACGTGCTGGTGAAGAACGCCAATTCCGAGGAAGGGTGGCTGGACGAGGGTCTGTCGAAATACGCGGAAGAGATCGCCGGGCGCAGCTTCGGCGACAACGCGCATTTCAGCCAGTTCGCGATCGGGGACGTCTACGACGCCTACCAGTACCTGGCGGCGACGGGGACTTCGCCGCTGCTGATTCCCGAAGACACGGGAAGTTTGGCGGAAGTCGGTGCGAGCTGGCTCTTCACGCGTTACATCGTTGATCAGTTCGGGGACTCACTGCCGGGGCGCCTGGTACGAACCTCGTTCACGGGGGCCGCGAACGTCCAGGCGCAGACGGGTCAGTCCTTTGCCCAAACAGTGAGCCGCTGGGCACTCGCGAACTGGGTGTCGGACCTGCCCGGATTCTCGGCGCCGAGCGAGCTGCAGTACACGGCCTGGCACTTCCGCAGCACGTACAGCAATCTGCACAGTCAGGACCCGACTGATTTTCCGCTCGCCTATCCTCTGGTGCCGACGGTCTCGGCGGGGAATGTGGTGAACCGCAGTGGCAAGCTCTGGTCCGGATCAGGCGAATATGTCCGCGCCGTGCAGGCGCCAAACGGCGCGGCGTTCACGCTGCACTTGAGCGGTGCCGGCGGAACCGCAGTATCGCCGGCGGTGATTCCGCGGCTAGTTGTGCTGCGGATTCGCTGAGACTTTCCGCACGACGGCCGCCAGGACCAGGAGTAGTCCGTACATGCAGACGACCAGCGGTCCCGTCGGCAGATCTTTGGTATAGGAGAGCCAGAGCCCGAGGATCGATGCGAGCGCTCCCGAGCTCCACGCGATGATCGTGAGCCGCCGCTTGTCGGTCGTGAACAGGTTCGCGATCACCGCCGGGACCACGAGGAAGCTAAAGACCATCAGAACGCCGGCGATGGGAACCGCCAGTGTAATGACGACACCGAACGAGAGGTAGAAGAAGAAGTCCCACAACCGGATCTTCCATCCCTGCGCTTCCGCCTCTTCGGGATGGAAGGAAATCGTGAGGAAGCGACGGCGTAGCACGAACTGAAACACCCCCAGTGCCGCGTACGCAATCGCCAGTTTCAGGATCGTCGGCCACGTGACCCACAACAGACTGCCCACCAACGTCTTCTCCACCGCCTCGCCGCCGCCCGGCACCTTGTTGGCGACCAGCACGGCAGCCGCCGACGCCACGACGTACACGATGCCGATGAACGCCTCCTGGGGCACTCGGCTCTCGCTGGCTCCTGCGTGCCCCGACGTCCGCGTCAACGCGAATAGAACTGCGCCGATGGCCGTCGCCAGTAACGCAAACACGTACGTCATCGGCGATTCCGGCGCCACGTGAAAGAGCAGCGCCGACAAACTGCCCAGCGCGGCCATCTGCGCGAGCGAGAGATCGACGAAGATCACTTCGCGCGCGATCACGTGCAGGCCGAGGTAAGACAGCATGGCCACCAGGATCATGCAGGCGACGAACGGCGGCAGCATCAGCTCAAAGCCGCTCACGGAACCTCCTTCGCGCCGAAGGCTTGGCCGAGCTCTGTAATCCAAAGATTCATGAGATCGAAGTAGGTATTGATACCCGCCTGACCGCCGGTGTTGGACGGCACAATGACCGCCTTCGCACCGGTCCGCTGCGCTACGTCCATGACCTGATTGCGATCATAGTAGTTCGTCGACAACAGCACCTGGATGTGCTGATCGCGCATCGCGGTGATGATTTCTTGCACGTGGCGAGGGGTTGGAGGAATACCCGGCTTCGGCTCGATGTAGTCGAAGCACGTGACCTGGAACTCACGCGAGAAGTAGTCCCACTCCTTGTGGTAGCAGGCCACCAGCTTGCCGCGGAACGGCATCCCCTGTTTCAGCCAGCCGCCCAGCCGGTTCATGAGCGGCGCGCCCTGATACTGCTGCTGGCCGAGGAAGTTGAAGAGCTTGCCCTGGCGATCGAGGTCGGCCAGCGTCTCACCGCCGATCAACTTCACCAGGTCGTCGCCGAACAGCGCGCGGTACATCCGGTCCTCGAAATCCTTTTCGCGCGTCGTGAAGTAGTCCGCGTCCTGCGGCGCGACGCGCTTCAACCCGCGCAGGATATTGCGGGCGATGAGCACGGCGTTGAGCGGATCCGTCCAGATGTGTGGGTTGCCGTAGACGTGGATGTCGCCCTGTGAGCGCGACAGGTTGACCGGGACGTCGAGCAGCGGCAAGCCCTGATACGCCGCGACGTATCCAGGTCCGCCTTCCGTGATCTTTGCGTTGTTCGCCTTGTCGAGCAGCGCCGGCACCCACAGCTCGAGGTCGAGACCCGTCGTCACGAACAGGTCGGCCTGCGCCAAGGTCGGCACGAAGCTCGGCTTGGGCTGCACGTAGTGCGGGTTCTCGTCGCCCACCGCGATCGAGCTGACTTTGCCACGATCGCCCACGATTTCCGTAGCGATGGCGGCGTACGTGGTGAGCGACGTCACGACCTTGACCGGTGCTGCTGTTCGCGGGACGGGTAGCGTGCCGTCGTGCAGGCCCAGGACGAGCAATATGATTTTGGTCAGCATGTCAGTAGGTCTCGTGTTTATGAGGTCCAATGGCCCAGACGGCCTGAAGGGCGATCTGGTGGTTCGCCGTAGCATCGGCGACTCGCTGCCACTGATATTGAGCGCGAAGGAAAACCCACTCGCTCTGCCACAACGTGAGCGAGGGGACGAACTGTCTCGTGATCACCCCGAAATCCGGTGACTCGACGTAGTCGTAACGAGCACCAAGGATGAATCGCTGGTTCAGCTTGTAGGTCGAGCTGACGTAGCCGCCGAGGCGCGTCGGCCCGGTGCCGGCAACCTGCTTCTGCAGCGCGAGCAGCTCGCCGCGCAGCGTCCACTCGTGGTACATCGCGCGCAGCGGCGGCCGCCACGTGAGGCGGAACTCGAGCCCGCCGACCTTGGTGCGCAAGGCCGAGCCCGGATCGGTGCCATAGAGCCCCGTGCCACCGATCTGCATATACGTCGAATGATTGAGCTGCCAGAAGTTGAGCAGGTGCAGCAGATAGGTCGGTCTGCCGCTGTTCCCGAACAGCTCCGAGTCGCTCGCGCTCCGCGTCAGCTGCGCCGTGAGCTCGTGAGTTCCGAACCCACCGAACGCGCGATAGAGCGAAATCCCCGTCCCGGAGAGGCCGTCCTCTCCGAGGAAGGTCGTGATCGCGAGGGGATACTCGGTTTCTGGCACGGCATGGAGGTGCCAGCGATTGAGCTCGCCGAATTGCTGCCGATACTTGCCGAGATCGAGTCGAATGTGGCCGGGTAGCCCGGTCCAGTACGCGTAGCCTTCCTCGACACTGACGTTGCCGCCTTCGAGACTGATGAAAATTTTGGTGTGCGAATATGGGTCGAGCGCTGACTGAAAGCCGACCTCGAACTCCCGCGGGTCGAAGTTGTCCCGCTGCACGCCGCGCCCGGTCGCGTAGCCGCGGATATCGCCCGTGACGCCGATTTCGGGATTGAGCTGGGCTTGGTTGCGCTCTCGTCCCATCGCTTGCGTCAGCGTGTCGGCCGCTCGTGTCGTGTCACTCACGCCCGCGCCCGCAGCCGCGCTTGCCGCGGCGCGTAACCGCGCAAGGTCGTCGCCGACCGGCGCACCGGCGGTCGGCGCAGGGACGAGAGGCCGGCGTGCCATGGCGGCCAGCGCACTGTCCAGCCTGGCCCGCAGCAGGCGAACTTGCGCCGCGAGCGAATCCATCTGGCGCTGCGTCGGCTGCTGGGCATGGGCGGACGTCGTGAAGAAGATCGCGGCAGTCACCACCGCGTACCATGTGCGTCTCATATCGATTGTCCTCTCCTGTGTGTACGAAATCCTGTCGCTCCGCGACGGTGCGGAGCGGTCCGAGCGGATCAGGAGAGAACTGGCGGAGGGGCTCGAGCGGGGGCGGTGAGTCGAACGACGGCCGCGAGCGAAACGGCCGGCGGCTCGGGGGCGAAGCGGACGACGCCGATCGGTTCGGGCATCGTGAACGTCTGCGGGGTAATGACGCGACTGCTCGCGTAATGGCACAGCGCGCAGCGCATCTCGTCGTGCAGGATCGCGCAGCGCGCATTGTGGCTCGCTTCAAAGCCCGGCGGGGCAGCGACCGCGTCGCGGGCGTGCGCCAGCGTGATGGCGCCGCCACCCAGGGCCTGGAGAGCCATCAGAATCGCGAGCGGGATCCGTTTCAGCATGATCTCCTTCATACGCCGGCCGGTGCCCGGGTGTTGCCGCGCGCGTAGGCCCGCAGCCGCCGCAGCATCCGGCGATCGTGCCGCAGCGGATCATCCCGCTTCGGCGTTTCGATAATCTTAACGACCTCGGTGAGATTCCGGTCACGCATGATGCGCCGGAACGGCTCCGGTCCGATCCTCCCCTCGCCGATCCATTCGTGGCGATCCACGCGCGAGCCTGCGGCAGCGCGGGAATCATTGAGGTGTAAGCACTTAAGCAGATGGAACCCGATCACACGGTCGAACTCCTCCCACACCGACTCGACGCGCGACAGGTCGTACCCCGCCGCGTGGAGGTGTGCCGTGTCGAGACAGAATCCGACGCGCGTCCGGCTTTCGTCAGGCAGCGCATTGCGCAGATCACGCAGCTCCTCGAACCGCGCCCCGAGGGCGGTTCCCGATCCCGCGGTTCCTTCGATCCATACCTCTAGGTCGCCCGGCACGCCTGCCAGACATTCGGCGTATCCTCGTGCATTCCGCTCGAGTCCCGTGTCGCGGTCGTCCATGTAGTTCCCGGGATGCGACACGACCGCACGCAGGCCCAGCGCTTGTGACCGCTCCAATTCTCTCTTGAAGCTCTCGATGCTGCGGGTGCGCAGTACCGGATCGGGCGAGGCCAGGTTGATCAGATAGCTGTCATGCGCGAGGGCCGCCACGAGCTTGTGCCGCGCCACCTCGCCGTGAAATCGCGCGATTTCGTCCGCATCCAGCACTCGCTCACGCCATTGATTCGGCGTCTTGGTGAAGAGCTGAATCGCCGTGGCACGGAGCTGTCCGCCGCGGTGCGGCGCGGCAGCAACCCCACCGGCGCTCGAAACGTGCGCGCCGAGCATCACGGTGGCGACTGCTCCGTGAACGCGAGCCGCGAAATCAGCGGGACGAATCGCACGCCGCCCGCCTGGCGTTGCACCAGCTCCCCACGTTCGGACCGTTCCAGGATGACCAGCTCTTGCGACGCGAGGTCACCGATCGGGATGACGAGCCGGCCACCCGGCGCGAGCTGGGCCGTGAGTGGTTCGGGAATGCGCGGGGCCGCTGCCGCGACGATGATGCCGTCGAACGGGGCTTCTTCCGGCCAGCCTCCGGCGCCGTCGCCCAGGCGCGTTTCGAGGTTCTCGAGACCCAGACGCCGGAATCGCTCCTCGGCTTCGACCAACAGGTCCGGCAGGCGTTCGATCGTGAAGACTTTGCCGCGGGCCGCCAAGTAAGCAAGGATGGCTGTCTGATACCCGGATCCCGTTCCGATTTCGAGAATGCGGTGCGTGCGACGTGGCGCGAGCTGCTCCGTCATGAGCGCGACGACATAGGGTTGTGAGATCGTCTGGCCGCTCCCGATCGGCAGGGGCGCGTCGTTGTACGCGTCTCCGGCCAGATGTGGGGGAAGAAACCATTCGCGGGGCACCCAGCGCATCGCCGCCAGCACACGCTGATCGCGGATCCCTCGGCCGGCCAGCTGGCGCATGACCATACGGGTGCGGGCGCTGCGCGTGTTGGGGGCGGGACGTGCGAGCCGTGGCATGCGCTGAACATAGCGTGGCCCACGCACCACGCACGCCCTAGTCGAGCGTTTTCCGGAATCGCCGAACGGAGAGTGCGATGAGGACGACCGCGAAGGCCAGCAGGATCGCCATCTCGTTCCACAACTCGGGTACGCCCACGCCCTTCAGCAGAATACCGCGCAGCACCTTGAGGAAGTGCGTCAGCGGCAGCAGCGCACCGATCCACTGAAATAGCGCCGGCATCGCCTGGCGTGGAAACATGAACCCCGACAGCAGAATGTTGGGGAGGACAAAGAAGAAGCTCGCCTGCATCGCTTGCTGCTGGGTGCGCACGAGCGTCGAGACGAACAGTCCGAGCGCCAGGCTGGCAACGATGAAAATGAACGCGAGGCCGTACAGGAGCAGCACATTGCCAGTGAGCGGGACGTCGAACACGAATCTGCCCAGCAACAACACCGTCGTCATCTGGACGAGCCCGACGCCCACATAGGGGGCGATCTTGCCGAGCATCAGCTCCGTCTTGGTGATGGGTGTGACGATGAGCTGCTCCAGGGTGCCGCGCTCGCGCTCCCGCACGATCGCCATCGCGGTCACCAGCACCATTGTGATCGTGAGGATGACCCCGACGAGCCCCGGAACGATGTAGTTGGCGCTGCGGAGCCCGGGGTTGTAACGCGGCCGGATCCGGGTCTCGAGCGGCAGCGCGCGGGTGTGTGCCGCCGCCGACAGGATCGCGAGGTTGCGTATCTGCGCGACGCCCGCGGCGGCCGCCAGCGCGGCCTGGGACGAAAGCGGATCCGACGCATCCACGATGACCTGGACGGTGGCGGTGGTGCCCCGGCCCAGATCGCGCGGAAAGTCGTGAGGGATCACGATAGCGGCCTGGGCTTCTCCCCGCGCGATCGACGCGTCGAGCGCATCGCGCCCGTCGACGTGCGCCACGATGCGGAAATTGCCCGTGTTTTCGAAGGCGGCGATGGCGTCGCGGCTGGTCGGGGTCCGCGACTCGTCCAGCACGACCGTCGGGATGTGCCGCACGTCGGTCTGGATCGCGAAACCAAAGAGCAGCAGCTGGATCACCGGGATCGCCGTCATGATGCCGAGCGTGAGGGGGTCCCGGCGCATCTGGATGAACTCCTTGCGGAACATCGGACCGAAGCGCCTCATGCCTCCTGCTCCTGCTCGTCGCGCTCCTGGAGAATGATGAACGCCTCCTCGAGATCATTCCCACCCACTTGCTTCGCGACTTCACTTGGCGAGCCAAGCGCGATCAGATGTCCCTGGCTCATGAGCGCGATGCGCCCGCAGCGCCCCGCTTCGTCCATATAGTGTGTCGTCACGATGACCGTCGTTCCCTGACCCGCGAGCGCGGTGATCGTGCTCCAAAACCCTTTCCGTGCCGCCGGGTCCACGCCGGCCGTAGGCTCATCGAGGAAGAGGACGGGTGGGCGGTGCATCAGCGCGCACGCGAGGCCGAGGCGCTGTTTCCAGCCGCCCGACAGCGTCCCGGCGAGCTGATTGAGGCGGCGATTCAGCCCGAGAAAACTCACGACCTCGGCGACGCGCCCTCGGCGGCTCGGCCCTTCGAGGCCATAGATCCCGGCAAAGAAGTCCATGTTCTCGGCGACTGTGAGATCCTCATAGAGCCCGAACCGCTGCGACATGTAGCCGATACGCTCTTTGATCAGATCCGGAGACTTCACGACGTCCACGCCGGCGACCGTCGCGCCGCCTTCAGATGGGGCGAGCAGGCCGCAGAGCATGCGAATCGTGGTGGTCTTGCCCGAGCCATTCGGGCCGAGCAGGCCGAAGACTTCCCCCTTCGCGATCGTGAGGTTCAGGTCGCGGACGGCAACGATGGGGCCAAACCGGCGCGTGAGGTGATGTATGTCGACCGCAACCGCGGAGTCGATCACGGCTGCAGCGGTATCTCCACGCGCACCGGCATGCCGGCCTTGAGGCGTCCGCCTGCGCCCCCCCCGTCGGTCGTGACCTTGATGCCGAACACCAGATCGGCACGCTCGCGCTCGGTCAAGGCGGCGCGCGGCGTGAACTCGGCGCGTGGCGCGATCTCGCTGATACGACCGACGAATGCCGTGTCGGGATATCCATCCACGCGGATGTGGACTTCCTGGCCGGCGGTGAGACGCGCGATGAACCGCTCCCCGACATACGCGCGAATCCACGGCTCACGCACTAAGCCCACCGACACCACGGGCACGCCGGCGGCGATGACTTCGCCGGGCTCGGCGAAGCGGGTCAACACGATGCCGTCGGCGGGCGACAGCACCACGAGTTGATCGCGGATCGATTCGGTGACCGCCGCGCCGGCGCGGGCGGCTTGCGATTCGCGCACCGAGGCGCGGACGGACGACAGACGGGCGGCAGACGTGGCGGCGGCCGTCTGCAGCCGGTCCAGCTCCTGCGGCGACGCGATCCCCTGCTGGCGCAAGACCCGGGCGCGCGCGAGGTCATTGGCGGCCCGAGCGCTGTCCGCTTCGGCGGCGCGGATGTCGGCGGTCCGCGTGGCGGCTGCTTCGGCGAGCGCGCGCCGCTGCTCGATCAGCGCCGAGAGGCCCGGCTGCTCCAGCACGGCGACCGTGTCTCCGGCGTGCACCGAATCGCCTTCATCTTTGAGCAGGCGCTGCAACCGGCCGGCCGCGAGCGGGCTGAGGCGAACCTCGCGAATCTCGACGGTGCCGGCGACGGTCAGCGTATTGGCGGAACCGGAACACGCCGCGGCCCACAGAACCGCGGTGAGGGTTAACGCCGGGCGCGGGGAGAGCGCAGCCAATTCCCGGGATCCAGCGCGATACCGCCCTGGCCGCGAATTTCGAAATGGAGGTGGGGGCCTTCGTCGCTCGACTCACCGCCGACATGGCCGATCACCTGGCCGCGCACAACGCGATCGCCCTTGTGAACGGTCGCGTCGTTCAGATAGGCGTAGAACGTGTAGTAGCCACCACCATGGTCGATCAAGACCGACGTCAGGTAGAGCCCCAGCGGTCCCGCGAGACTCACGGTGCCGCTCGCGACCACGCGGACCGCCGTGCCGACCGGCGCCTTGATCCCGATGCCGTGGCGTGGGATGCGCGTATTGTTGGGGCCGGTCGTCGTGCCGAACGGATAGATGATGGTGCCCTCGACCGGCCAATCGAGGCCGCCGAGGTCGCGCGTCGTGATCGCGCCGGCTCCAGCGGTGATGCCGCGCGCCTCCGCCTCGCGCCGGGCGCGTTCCAACGCCTCGATCCGATCGTTGAGCAAGCGTTCATCGCGATCCAGGCTCGTGAGCCGCTGCTCCGCCGCCCGCGCGCTGCGGCGGGTCGCGCGGAGGTTGGTTTCGCGGTCGCGCTCGAGCGCGAGATAACGGCCGAGCTCATCGGTCCGCTCCTGGCGGCGACGTGCGAGCGTCTCACGCGCATCCACGAGGAGCTGGCGCTGGCGCGCGACGCGGTCACGCAGCTTGAACATGTCATTGGTGAGCAGGCGGTCTTGCCGGCTCACGAGGAACAGGTACTTATAGCGCGACAACAGGTCACCGAAGCTCTCGGCGGCCAGGAGTACCTGCCACCCGTACAGCGCGCCCCGTTTGTAGATGTCCACGAGCCGCCGCTCGAGTACGGCCCGTTTCTCGAGCAGCGCGTCCTGGGCAATCAGCAAATCCACCGTGATCTGGTCGATCTGCCCGCCGAGTCCTGTGATCTGGCGGTCGAGCTCGTTCACGATGCGGTTGGTGCTCTGCTTCTGCTGCTCGATGTTCGCGATCTCGTCGGAGAGCGAGTGCGCCTGGGTCCGAAGGCGGTCGAGCTCCTGCTCGACTTCGGAACGCTCGCGGCGGATTCCCTCGAGCCGGCGTTGATTCTCCTGCATCTGCTGCTGATAGGTCGGGCGCTGACCAAAAAGGGGAGGGGGGACGAGGGACGGGGGAAGGGTGATGCACGCGACGATCGCAGCGCCGAAAAGCACCCGTCCCCCGTCCCCCGTCCCCCGTCCCCATTTCATACGCGCTTCAGGTGCCGGCCGACGCTCATCGCGCTTCCGATGAGCCCGATGAGCGCGCCGAATCCGACGATCGCGGCAGCCTGCTCTTGAGTAAAGAACGCCGACTGCAACAGATAACGATTGATCAGCACGTACGCGCCAAACGACAGTCCTATGGCCACGCCTCCGCCGAGCAACCCCTTGATGGCGCCCTGCAGCAGGAACGGGCGACGGATGAAACCGTCCGTCGCGCCAACGAGCCGCATGATCGCGATCTCGCGACTGCGCTGCAGCACGGCCATCCGGATCGTCGTGCCGATGATGATGATTGCCACCACCGCGAATGCCGCTCCCACCACGATCCCGACCGCGGCCGCCAGGCCGCGGAGGCGATCGAGCTTCTCGACCCAATCACGCCCGAAGCGCACATCATCCACGAACCCGAAGCCCCGCAGCCGCTCGGCCACGGCGCTGACGTGATCCGTATCGCGAAAGCCCGGCTTGAGCTTCACTTCGATCGAGGCCGGCAACGGATTGCGCTCCAGCTCCTGCATCACGTCCCGCAGCTCGACCAGCTCGGCGCGGGCACGGGCGAGCGCGTCGTCTTCGGAGACATAGGTCGCCGACTGAACCTCCGGGAAGGCTTCAATGTCTTTGAGCGCCTGGGCCACGGCTTCGACGGGCGCACCGGGCAGCAGATAGGCGACGACCTCGACGCGCTCTTCGACGCCGCGTAGCGCATCCTGCAGGTTCACGACGACCAGGCCGAACAATCCCAGGACGAACAGCGAGAATGCGATGGTCGTGACAGAGAGCGCCGACAGGAGCGGGGCGCGTTTGAACGTCAGCATCGCCTCACGGAACGTCAGATTCATGGCGCTGCCGCCTGGTCACGGGGGGACGCCTCATCCACCGCCGAGTCGTAGACGAGCGCCCCTTCCTGCAGCTCGATCACGCGATACGGCGCCTGCCGCACCAGGTCGAGGTCGTGCGTGGCCATGACCACGGCCGTGCCGCTGGCATTGATGTCGCGCAGCAGCTGGAACACGCCGCGCGTCGCCCGCTCGTCGAGGTTCCCGGTGGGCTCGTCCGCCAGCAGCACGGTCGGCTCGTTCACCAATGCGCGCGCGATTGCGACGCGCTGCTGCTCGCCGCCCGACAGCTCGCGGGGATACGCCTGCGCCTTGGCGGCAAGCCCGACCTGCGTGAGCACGCGCATCACACGCGCCGCGATCGTCGATACCCTGGCGCCCGTGACCTCGAGCGCAAAGGCGACATTCTCCTCGGCGGTGCGGTCCTCGAGCAGCCGGAAATCCTGGAATACGATGCCGAGCCTGCGGCGCAGCATGGGGACGTCGCGCGGTCGCATCTCGTTCACGTTGTAGCCCGAGACGCGCACCTCGCCGGACGTGGGGCGCTCCTCGGCGTAGATCAGCTTCATGACGGTCGACTTGCCGGCGCCGGAGTGGCCGGTGAGGAACGCAAACTCCCCTTTGGCCACGTGGAAGGAGACGTCCTTGAGCGCCAGGCCACCCTTGGAGAAGGCCTTGAAGACGTTCGTGAACTTGATCATCTAGTGTCGCGCCAGGGCCTGGGCGAAGTCCGCGATGAGGTCATCGGGATCCTCCAGTCCCAGGGAAAATCTCAGAAATCCGTCCGGTATGCCAGCCTGCGCGCGCTGTTCCGCCGTGAGACTCGCGTGGGAGGTGAGCCGCGGCTCCGAGACCAGCGTCTCCACACCACCGAGACTGGGCGCGTGGGTCGCGATCGTCAGCGCCTTGAGGAACCGCTCGGCGGCCCGCACGCCGCCTTTCAGCTCGATGCCGAGCATGCCGCCGAAGCCTCCGAGGATCCGTTTCGCGAGCTCGTGATCGAGGTGCGACGGCAATCCCGGGTAGTGCACGCGCGCGATGGCATCCTGTTTCGCGCACCACTCGGCGACCGCGAGGCCGATTTCGTTGTGGCGGTGCACGCGCACGGGCAGGGTGCGCATCCCGCGATCGATGAGCCAGGCGGCGAACGGATCGATCGCCTGTCCCCATACCTGCATCAAGCGGCGAACTTCTTCGACCACCTGATCGGTCCCCGCCACGGCCCCGGCGATGACGTCGGTATGGCCGTTCAGGTACTTCGTCGCCGAGTGAATGACCAGATCGGCACCGTGCTCGAGCGGGCGAAAATTGACCGGCGACGCAAACGTCGAATCGACGATCAACGCGAGACCTTCAGCCTTGCAGACCGTCGCGACCGGCTCGAGATCGATCACCCGCAGCAACGGGTTGGTCGGCGTCTCGAGGAAGACCGCGCGCGTCGTTTTCCGCATCGCCTTCTTCCAGGTACGCTGTTGCGTCGGATTCACGAACGAGACGTCGATCCCCAGCTTCCCGAACTCTTCGCGAAACAGGCGATGGACGCCGCCGTAAATCCACTCGCTCGCGAGGAGATGATCGCCCGGCCGGAGGACGGCCAGATGCGCGAGGGCGCATGCACCCATGCCACTCGACAAGAACAGGGCCGCCTCGGCGCCCTCCAGCAGCGCCAGCTTTTTCCCGATGTCGACCTGGTTCGGGTTGTTCCCGTAACGGCTGTACAGCACTTCGGCCGTCGAGCCGACGGGATTCGTGAAGGTCGAGCTTTGGTAGAGCGGGGGAGCGACAGCCGTCCAGTCGGCACGCGCCTTGGGATCGCCGTGGATGGCGCGGGTGGACAGCCCCAGACGGCGTCGTTTCACGCCGCGGTGAGTCTGATGGAGCCTCCCGGAATGCGTGCCGCCAGCCGCCGCTCGATGAGCTCATCGAGGAGCGCCGGCGCGGGCTCACTGGCGCCGAGCCCCTCGAGCACACCGTCGGCCCGCTCGCACAGCACCGCGAGCCCGGCACCGGCGAGGACCGGCTCGATCGCCTCGCGATGGGCGTCCGTCAGCCCCCGCAGCAGCAGCACTTTGACCTTGTCCCGCACGAGTTTGGCCACGATCTCGTCGGCGCAGGAATAGTCGAGGCAGCCGACGCCCGTAAAATCCATGACGGCGATCGTGGCTGGGGGGAGATCCCGCTCGATATTTTCGCGAACCGCGCGCCCGGTGGGCCGTGTGACGAGGTCGGTGTAGAAACCGGCGACCGCTTGCTGCAGAACGGCGTGCACCATGATATGTGGAATCACCGCTTCGACGATCCTCCTGCCTTCTCTGCCACTTGCTCTGGAATGATCAGCAGAACTTGCGATCCCGGAAACGCCGGCAAGCCTTCCTTCAGCGGGACATCGTCGTCCCAGCGCGGCACGATCGCGATCCGTGCTGTGCCGCTGCGGATGGCGACCTTGCCTTCCCAGCGTGCGACGTAGCGGCGAATCCCGGCCAATCCCTGCCCGCGGCCCGGATCGCGAAAGCGGCTCACACCTTGAACCAGCGCCGCTTCCAGCGCCGCGGCATCGCCCCAACGCTCGCCGAACCGCTTGGCCTGCGTGGCTTCCAACGAGTGCCGGAATCCGACACCGGCGTCCGCGACCGCGATCACCACGACGCGGCGCGCCAGCTTGCGCCGCCAGTTGTATGCCTGCACCGCAACCCAGCCGCCCGTGCCGGCGTGCTCCACAATATTCTGACAAGACTCCGAAAGCGCCATAGCGAATCCCATGGTCGCCTTCGGATCCAGTCCCAACTCCGAGCTGAGAATCGCGGATGCGCGCTGCTGGATGGTGCTCACGACCGCGTGCACGTCCTCCGCGGCCCGGACGGGTGTGACCGGCAACAAGACTTCACTCTCGGTCGCGACCTTCGCCCTTGGCACCTTGCCGTGGACCTCGAACAGTTCCGCGGCTTCCCGGAAGAAACCGGCGCGCGCCCAGTAGCTCACCACATCGGGGTTCGCCGGAACGGTGAGCAAGGGGCGCTCACCTTTGCGTGTGGCCGCCTCGCCCGCGGCCAGGAGGCTCACGAGTCCATAGGGCGACGCCCACTCGGCCGCGTGCGCGTCGAACAACAGACGCTCCCCGTCGGCCGCCTGGGCGTATGCCGCGGCGAATTGATCGAAGGAGCGATCGTCGAACTGCGTCGGCACTTCGATGAGGCGCGTCATGCCGGCGAGAGCTTGCCCATTAGGTGATCGCGCAGCCCGCTCGCGCCGCGATGACTCACGTTGCGCGCGCCGAGCAGATTGCCGAGGCGGATGGCGTCCTCCAGTGCCGCGCCACCCAGGAGCGCCGCGGCCACCGCCCCGCCGAAGACATCGCCGCACCCGGTCGGGTCGCTGACCCGATCGAAGGCGGGGGGGTGCATGACTGGAGCCGGAATCAGCTCGGTCCGAATCGGACTCCCCGTGAAGTAGGCAGCGCCGCGCCTTCCCAGCGTCACGCACAACGTGGTGCAGCCCTGCCGCAGTGCGTCGGCGGCGATCGCGAGCGGGTCGGGTCCGAGCTGGAGCATTTCGTCTTCGTTCAGCTGGACGATGTCGAAGCAGCCGAACCACGCAGGCGCCTGGGGCAGCGAGCGCGGGACGCGCAGGCCGTTCGGCTCCTTGCCCAGGAAGAGACTATGCAGATCGGCGTACATGGTGCGCGGAAAACCGCGCCGCAACAGCTGCGCCGTTTCGAGATTCAGCTCGAATCCGGAAATGAAGTTGACGTACAGCGCGTCGAGATCCCGGACGAGTGGCCCGAGCTCGGCCCAGGTCCAGGGCGGGACGCCGCCGGTCATCTGCTCGCAGCGCCGCTCTGTGGATTCGTACCGCAGCGTGACGCGATTGTTCGGCTGTGGAACTTCGAGGAATCGTGCGTCGTGCGTCGTGCGTCGGAGACTACGGAGAAACTCGTTGGCTTTTGGCGCGAGGTCGCGACCCACCTTGATCAGGGGCACGATCTCCCAGTCTTCCGAGAGCGTCGCGTCGAGGGCGGCGAGTGCGTACGAGATCCCGCCCCACTCCTGGACCGCCGGCTGCGCGGGATCGCGGCCGTAAATCGTGTCCCACACCATGGACCCGATGACGCCGAGTCGCTTCAGCGCAAACCCCAGTGCTTTTGGATGAACACGGCCGCTGCGCCGTAGACGCCGGCGGTGCCGGGGAGCGTCCCCGGCACGATCTTGCACGCCTCCCACGCCGGCTTGAACGCCCGTCGCTTCACTTCACTGCGCAACGGCTGGAACAGTTTGTCCCCCGCCTGCGTGACGCCGCCGCAGACCACGACGACTTCGGGGTTGAAGATGTTGAGGAAGCTCGCCACCGCCGCTCCCAGCAGCGACGCGGTCTCGCGGACGACGTCCAGCGCCCATTCGTCGCCGTCGTTGGCCGCCTCGTACACGATCTGCGCGGTGAGCTTGGAGAGGTCGCCCTTCACGTATTGGGACAGCGACGTCTCGACGCCTGACTCGATCCCCTCGATCGCGCGCTCGGCGATTGCCGGACCTGACGCGTAGGCCTCGATGCAGCCATAGTTGCCGCATTTGCAGCGGCGTCCGTTCGCATCGATCGTGACGTGTCCAAACTCTCCCGCGACATCGGTGACGCCGTGGTAGATCTCCCCGTCGATGACGATGCCACCGCCGATCCCCGTGCCGAGTGTGAGGCCGATGACGTACTTCGCGCCGCGCGCCGCGCCTCGCCACCATTCGCCGTAGATCGCACAGTTGGCGTCATTGTCCAGCGTCGCGGGGAGGCCCAGCCCTTCGCTGACACGGTCGCGCAGCGGCATGTTCGTCCAGCCCAGGTTCGGCGTGAGCAGCACGACACCGGTCTTGGTGTTGAGGGGGCCGGGCGAGCCAATGCCAACCCCTTCCACTTTCTTGCCGAATTCCGCGATCGACGCCTTCGCGAGCTTGATGATGCGCGACGTAACGGCGTCGGCTCCCTGGGCGGCCATGGTTGGTTCGGAGACAACGGCGTGGATCTCGGAGCCATCCTCTGCGAGGACTCCGGCGACGAGATTCGTTCCTCCAACGTCAACGCCGACGACGTAACGCACCCATATCCTCGATGGCCGCAAACACGGCCGCAACAGTGAGCTCACGCATACAGCGATGATGACCCAGCGGGCACTGCGGCGGGCCGTGCGACGAGCAAGGCCGGCACAACAGGCCGTCCACTCCCAACGCGACGTCCCCGGCGCGCATCGGGCCGAATCCGAACTCTGTCACGGTCGGGCCGAACAGCGCGACCACGGGCGTCCCCATGGCGGTGGCCAGATGCAGGGGCGCGCTGTCGTTGGTTACCAGAGCCGTCGCTCGCCCTATGAGAGCGGCCGATTCTCGCAACGTCAATCGCCCACAGGCACTCACGGCCCGACCGCCCAACGCGGGGGGCCCGACGGCCGCAACGATCTCGGCCCCTAATTCGAGATCGTCCTTCCCCCCGATCACCACCACCTGCACGTGCGCCGCCAGTTTCACCGCCAACGCGGCGTAGTATGGCCAGCGTTTGCTGCCCCAGATGGAACCGGGAGCCAGTGCGACAAACGGCTCAGCTGCGAGTGCAGCCGCTGCGCCCTCGTCAGCCGGCGTCGGCCGCAGGTGGGGAGCATAGGCCCCCGGGGCCTCATTCGCGAGGGCCAGCAGGCGGTCGGCTTCGTGTCCCGTTCGGGACTTAGGGCGAGAGTCTGTATAGAGGAAGGACCACGGACCCGAAAAGCCGATCCGCGAGGGAATCCGTGCAAGCAATGCGAGCGTCGCGGTGCGCAGAGAACGGTGCGGCAAGTAGGCCCGCTCGTATCGCTCCGATTTGAGCCGGCCCCCGAGCCGTCGCAGACCGGCCCAGCCGCGGTCGCGGCCGCGTTTTTCATAGGGGATCACCGTCCGCACCGCAGGGTGCGTTTCCAGCAGCGGCGCCGCGACCGGCGTCGTAACGACATCCACGGGACCATGCCGGGCGGAAAGCGCGGACAAGAGCGGCGTGGTGAGCACGACGTCCCCAAGGAATGCCGTTTGGATGACGAGGGTTGCTGCGCTCAAGGGAGCTGAGCCACGGCCCAGACCGGGTCATGGTCGCTCGTGCCAAGCGTGTCGCGGACAATCCCGGCGCTTTTCGCCGGCGGATCCGGTGGGGCGAAGCCCTTGAAGAAAATGTGATCCCAGTTGAAGAAGGCCGTCGTGAAGCCGTTGTGCTCAGTCGGCCACAGAAAGCCGCCGGCGCGAAATGCCTCGCCGATCCCGTGGCTGTTCATGTCGCCGGCGATGATCACCAGGGAATACGTGGCCGCGTCGGCGAGAATCGTATGCGCCTGGTCTCGACGTTTCGACGGCCGGATATCGCTGGGCGTGCCGAGATGCGTGCTGTAGACGCGAACTTTGACTGTCCCCACGACCACGGTGGCCGCCGTAGCAATGCGTTGCGCATGCCGGAGGCCACCGACGTGCGGCAGCATCACTTTTTCATCCTCGACGATCGGCCAGCGAGATAGCACCGCGTTGCCGAAGTCGTGCCCCAGTTTCGGATGCACGGCGGCGGGATAGTACACCCACACCATGCCGAGCGCCTCGGCAATGCGGCGCGTCCCGTCGGCATCCATCTCCTGCAGGACGACGATGTCGGCATCCGGCAATGGCGCCCGCGTCTTGAGGACGTTGATCGCGCGATCGATGTTTTTGCCCCACTGCACGTTGTAGGTCACCACGTGGAGCAGGTGGCTCCCCGCGGCGCTCGCGGACCGAGAGGGCGGAACGCCCGCATACCGAGGTCCGAGCGCACTGGGATAGTTGAGCACCGCGTGACAGCTCGCGCTCGTGATCGCTAGTAATGCTACGAACGCCGCCCGTTTCACGGGCCGGTCGCCCTCGTCGCCTCGGGGTGCGCGTGGAGCAATTGCCGCTCGAGGAACGCAGCCGCCGCTTTGTCGACCGTCACGATGTTCGCATACCGCAGGAAGTGATGCGTGTCGTCCGGAATCACCAGCGTCTCAAAAGGAACTTTGGCAGCCGCGAGCCGGCGTGCGAGATCGGTGCTCTGCGCGAATCGCACATTGCGATCGTCATCGCCGTGAATCAGCAGGACGGGCGAGCGCCACGTGGCGACGGACGAAACGGGAGACGAGCGCCACGCCGTGTCGAGCGCGGCAGCGACGTCCGGCGCCTGTTCGTAGCGTTGCCGTTCCAGCATCCCGCGCGCGCGCTCCGTCGTCCAGTCGTGTACACCGTGAATGTCCACGCCGGCGGCAAAGAGATCGGAGTTCCGCGCCAGCGCCAGCGCGGTGAGATAGCCGCCGTAGGAGCCACCGTAGATCCCGATGCGGCTGGCATCGACGCGCGGCTGCGAGCGCAGATACGCGGCTGCCGCCTGGACATCGCGATACTCGGCGGCACCGCGCGAGCCGGAGTTCGGTGGCTGATGAAAATCGTAGCCGTAGCCGATGCCAAGCCGATAATTCACCGACAGCACGATGAATCCGCGGGACGCGAGATATTGATTCAACGCGTACGCGTTCGAGTAGTAGTCGGAGTAGTGCCAACCGAGCAGCATCTGCCGCGGCGGGCCGCCATGCACGTACACGATCGCCGGTTTGGCACGGCCGCCTCCGCTTGCTTCGAACAATTGTCCGTGAATCGTCAGTCCATCAGCGGACCGGAACACGACCTGCTTCGGGGTGACGAGACCGGTGGGGAAATCGCTGGGAATGTGGTCGGCACCGATCGGCCGCGCCGCGCCGCGCGAGGCGGTGAACTCCCTTATTGCAGGGAGCGGGGGACGCTGCGGTGTCGCACTGATGAAGACGAGGGTCCGGCCATCCCCGGTGATGCTGGGACTCCACTCCAGGCCATTGCCCGGCGTCATGACTTCCGGAGCCGCGCGATCGACCGGAACGCGCACGACATGCCGGCGATCGATATCGAGCGAGTCTGCGCCTGCGTTGCCCGCGAACAGCAGCCAGCGGCCGTCGCCGCTCAGCGCGATGTGCTCGGCCATGTACCGGCCCGGGGTCAGGAGCAGCGGCGTCCCACCCGCTGCAGGAATCGAATACAAGTGCGGCCAGCCATCCTGATAGGAAAGAAAGACGACGCGGTCGGACGCGCCCCAGTGGAGGTTGGTGCCGCCATCGGTCGTCGGGACTGAGCCGGCGAGCGTCTCGGGAGACTTCCAGAGCCGCTCCGCGGCGCCGGTCGTCGCATCAGCCCTCCAGATTTCCCACGGATTGGGTCGCGGCGGCAGCAGGGAATCGGGCGCACCCCCCGCGCCCGGCAATCTGACAAACGCGATCTGCCGCCCATCCGGGGACCAACGCGGCGAGCGATCCCGCGCGAACGACGGCGCGAGATACGTGATCGGCGTGCTGTCGTTCGTGAACACCCCAATGAAGGAGTGATCGCCGCGGTTCGTCACGAACGCGAGCCGCGAGCCATCGGGCGACCAGCGCGGGTCGCCGCATTCGCCGCGCGCGGTGAACAGTTGCTTGGCCGGCGCGGATCCGTCGAGCGGCGCGACCCAGATCTGGCCCCCCTTAACGAAGGCCACAACGTCGCTCCGTGGAGAAACGACGGGCTCATCGCCATCGCTGATCGGTTTGGGATCGCCGCCGTCGAAGGGCACGCTGAAGATCTGGACCTTGGGAGGCACCGGGTTCGAGCCGACGTTCACCGGCAGCGCATCGTCCCAATTCGAGCCGTGATCCCCACCGCGCACGTAGACGACCCAGCGTCCATTGGCGGACACGGCCACGCTGCTCAGCTCCTGCCCGTCGTCGCGATCGTAATGCGTGAGCTGGCGCGCAGCGAAGGTTGGGCCTTCGGCCACGTAGATGTTGCGCCGGCCCTGTTCGTTGAACGCCCAGGCGACGCGCGTGCCGGTCGCGGCCGCGGTCAACTCGGTGGGGTAAGGGTACGAACGCACCTGCTCGAACGTGAATGATGCCGCGCGCGAGCCCTGGGCGAGAGCCGCGGCAGGCGCGAGCAGTCCAACGATCACGGTGACGATGCGACGCATACGGCCTCCTATTCGACTTGGAGCACGGCGAGAAACGCCTCCTGAGGAATTTCCACCGTGCCCACCTGTTTCATGCGTTTCTTTCCCTCGCGCTGCTTCTCGATCAGTTTGCGCTTCCGCGTCACGTCGCCCCCGTAGCACTTCGCCGTGACGTTCTTGCGCAGCGGCCGGATCGACTCGCGCGCGATGACCTTGGTGCCGATCGCCGCCTGAATCACCACCTCGAACAGCTGCCGCGGAATCAGGTCCTTGAGCTTCTCGGCGATCTTGCGGCCCCACTCGTACGCCTTGTCCCGATGGATGATCACACTGAACGCGTCCACCGCCTCCCCGTTGAGCAGCATGTCGAGCTTCACGAGCTCGCCGGGCCGGTAGGCGAGAAACTCGTAGTCGAGCGAGGCGTAGCCTCGGGAGATCGTCTTCAACTTGTCATAGAAGTCAAGAATGATCTCCGCCAGGGGAAATTCCCAGTCGAATTCGACGCGCGTGGGATCGAGGTACTGCATGCCGCGATAGACGCCACGACGCTCCTGGCCCAGCTTCATGATGCCACCGATGTAGTCCGACGGCGCGAAGATCCGGGCTTTGACGTACGGCTCCTCGATGCGGTCTACGGTCGAGCCGTGCGGCAGCAGGCTGGGATTCTCGACCAGCTCCATCGTCCCGTCGGTCCGATAGACGTGATACTCCACGTTCGGGACCGTGCTGATCAAGTCCAGGTCGAACTCGCGCTCCAGCCGCTCGCGCACGATCTCCATGTGCAACAAGCCCAGGAAACCGCAGCGGAAGCCAAACCCAAGTGCCACAGAGGTTTCGGGCTCGTAATGGAGCGACGCGTCATTGAGCTGGAGCTTGGCGAGCGCGTCCCGCAGCTCCTCGTATTGCTCGGCATTCGTCGGATAGAGGCCCGCGAACACCATCGATTGGATGTCCCGATAACCAGGCAGCAGCTCGACCTCGCGGTGCTCGGCGTCCAGCACCGTGTCACCCGGCCGTATTTCCCGCACGCCGCGCACGTTGGCGACCACGTACCCGACCTCGCCGGCCTCGAGCTGCTCCGTAGGCTTGTGGCCCAGCTGGAGATAGCCTACTTCATCCACTTCGTACATGTCATCGCGATGGGCGCCAAACGCGATCTTCATCCCCGGTTTGAGGACGCCGTCCACGACCCGAATCGACGGAATCGCGCCGCGATACCGGTCGTAGTAGGAGTCAAAGATGAGGGCGCGGAGCGGGGCCTCGTGCTTGCCACGCGGCGGCGGCACGCGGGCGACTACCGCTTCGATCAGCTCCGGCACGCCGCGACCCTCTTTGGCCGAGATCCGGAGGATCTCGTCGGGTTTCGTGCCGATCAGATCATGGATTTCGTGGGCGCGCTTGTCGGGCTCAGCGCCGGGAAGATCGATCTTGTTGAGGACGGGTATGATTTCCAGGCCGGCATCCATGGCCAGCAGGAGATTGGACAAGGTCTGGGCCTGGATCCCCTGCGACGCATCCACGACCAGAATGGCGCCTTCACACGCTACGAGCGACCGCGACACCTCGTACGTAAAGTCGACATGCCCGGGCGTATCGATAAGATTGAGCTCATACAACTGCCCATTTTTGGCGTGGTAGCTCATCCGCACGGCATTCAGCTTGATCGTGATGCCGCGCTCGCGCTCCAGGTCCATCGTATCGAGGACTTGCTCGCGCATCAGTCGCTTGTCGAGGGTGCCCGTGAGCTCGATCAGGCGGTCGGCAAGCGTAGATTTGCCGTGGTCGATATGAGCAACGATACAGAAATTGCGAATATGGTCCTGTCGCATCGCGCGGAAATATAGCCTCCATGCCTCCCGTCACCGGCTGGTTCGATCCATCTCCGAAAGGCGGTGCACTCCGCCTGGCGGCGAACAGCTATTTGCCCGCCAAGGGGGACCCGGCAGTCCGCCTCCCTGGTCTGAGACGTGGCGATCTCATAACGCTCGAGAATGGGCGCGTCACGACGGTAAACGGTTTGCCTGTCTCGCAGCTCGACGGCCGGCCCGAATTCGCATCGCTGGGCGCGGTCCATCCCAGCCGTCCGCTCACCCTCGAAACGCCCCGGGCGTCGAGCCAGCGCACCGCCGACATCCAGCGTGTCGTCGATCTCGTTTGCCCGTTCGGGTTCGGCCAGCGCGCGCTGATCGTCTCGCCGCCCAAAGCGGGCAAGACGATGATGCTGCAGGCGATCGCCGAGGCGGTCGCCGAGAATCATCCGCAAGCGTCACTGCTGATCCTGCTGGTCGATGAGCGTCCGGAAGAAGTGACGGAGATGGTGGATTGGGGCAGGGGCGAGGTCATCGCATCGAGTTTCGATTTACCGCACGAGCGCCATGTCGCCGCGGCGGAGATGGTGTTCGACCACGCGCGCCGCCAGGTCGAGCTCGCTCGCGACGTCGTGATCGTCCTCGACTCGCTCACGCGCCTGGCGCGCTCGCACAACACCACGGGGCGCGGGAGTGGCCGGACGATGACGGGCGGGCTCGATGCGAACGCGCTCGCCAAGCCCAAGGCCATGTTCGGCGCGGCGCGCGCCGTGCCGAGTGGCGGATCTCTTACCGTCATTGCGACTGCGCTCATCGAGACCGAGAGCCGGATGGACGACATCATTTTCGAGGAGTTCAAAGGCACGGGAAACGCCGAGCTGCGGCTCACCCGCGCGCTCGCGGACCGGCGCATTTATCCGGCAGTGGACATCGCGGCAAGTGGCACGCGCCGGGAAGAGCTGCTCGCCGACGCACGCACGCTCGAGGCCAAACACAAACTCCGGCGGGCCTTGGTGGATCTCCCGCCGGAGCAAGCGATGCAGAATCTGCTACAGCAGATGAAGCGCGCTAAGACGAACGCCGAGTTGTTGAACGCGCTTTAGTGCTCGTCCCAGCTTTCACGGCAATGATCCGGCCGGTCATCGCGTTGACTTCGACCTCCGTGGTCCCTTTCCGGCCGTTGCGTTGAATTTTGAAATCATACATCAGCCGGGTCCGTGCGCGTTCCAGTTCGGTACTTTGCACGGTGCCGGGCACCCGCTTCAGCGCGATCGCGCGCGCCGAATCTTCGCTGATCTTCGCTTTGGCAACGAGACTGTCCGGCACGTTTCGCGTCGGCTCTTGAGCGGCGAGGCTTCCAGCGGCGCATGAGACGGCCGCTGCGAGGGTCAGCGAGGTAAGTAGGCGCATAGTTCTAGGCTCCTCTGGAATGTGGTCGTCGCTTGTTGAGACCACACCATGCGCAGGGCCGTCACGGCAGCCGGAAGTCCGCTCCGCGGATCGCGACCAACAGTGTCGGCACCGCAAACAACGTGATTGGCGTGGAGAGGACCAACCCGCCGATCACGGCCAGGGCCAGCGGCCGTTGCAGCTCGCTCCCCGCGCCAATGCCCAGTGCCAGCGGCAGCAAGCCGAACAGCGTGCACAACGTCGTCATCAGAATCGGACGCAGTCGCACGCGCGCCGCTTCTCGAATGGCCACCGCCAGCGCGACACCCTCATCTCGCATGCGTAACCGCGTGAAGTCGAGGAGAATGATGCCGTTCTTCACAATCAGCCCGACCAGCAGAATGAGGCCCATGAACGACGCGACATTCAACGCCGTGCCGGTGATCAGCAGGAGGACGAGCGCGCCGACGAACGAGACCGGGGCGACGAGCAGCACGACGAGCGGCTCGACGAACGACTCGAACTGAATGACCATGACGGCGCAGACGCTCACGGCCGCGAGGAACAAGACGAGCAGCAGTGCGCGGAATGCTTCCTGCTGGCTTTCATACTGGCCGCCCAGGGCGACGCGAATGCCCGGCGGAGGCGGTTGGGCGGCCAGCACCTGTCGTACGTCTCTCATGACGCCGCCCAGCGAGCGGCCGCTGACGTCGGCGGTCATCGCGATCATCTGCTGTTGATTCTCGCGCTCCAGGTTCATGCGCGATTCGGCGCTGGTGAACGCGGCGAGACTGCCGAGCGGCGTGCGGCCCGCTACGGGCAGCGCGCGCAGTCGCAGAGGATCGAAGCGCACGGAGTCGGGAGCGCGCACCCGCACGGCCACCGGCCGGTCCTCGGCCCGGATCTCGCCCGCCTGGGCACCGAGCAACGCGCCGCTCACCACAGCCCCGACATCTTGCGGCGTGAGCCCCAGACGCCCCGCCTCGGCCTCATTCACCCGCATAAGCAGCTCGGGCGACGGCTCGCTCACGCCGTTGTACAAGTCTTCGAGCCCTGCGATGCTGTCGAATCCTGGCTCGAGCCGGCGCGCATAGGCTTCGAGCGAGTCCAGCCGCTCGCCGAACATTTTGATCTCCACCGGCTTCGCGGCGCCCGCGAGATCGTTGATCACATCCGAGAGGATCTGAACGAACTCGATGTGCAACCGCGGTACCGCCGCGGTGACTTTGTCGCGCACGTCGTCCATCACGGCGAAGATGTCGCGTGACCGCTCGCCGGATGGCTTGAGCCGCGCGACGATGTCGCCGGTGTTCTGCGCCGTCGCGAACAGTCCCAGCTCGGCGCCGGTGCGGCGCGAGGTGCCTTCGATTTCAGGCGTGGCGGCGAGGATCCGCTCGACGATGCCGACTTCACGGTCGGTCTCGTTCAGCGCCGTTCCCCCGGGGGTGAAGTAGTCCAGCACGAACGCGCCTTCGTCCATCTCGGGCAGGAAACCGGTCTCTACCAAACGCCACAGACCGATTCCAATGACGACGAGCGCGAGCGCCCCGAGCACGATCCGGCGCGAGTGACGCAGCACGGCACCCAGCGCGCTTTCGTAGCGTGGACCGAGTGAATCGAGCGCGGCTTGTGCCCGGGCGAGCGGTCCGCCCCGCGTCGGTTCGACCTCGTGGGCCGTCACGAACTGTTCGGCGAGCAAGGGAATGATCGTCAGGGCGAGCACCAGCGAAACCAGTACGGCGACCGTAAGCGTGGTCGCCAGGGCGGCGAAGAACTGGCCGACAACCCCTTGCAGGAGGCCGAGCGGCAGAAAGACCACGACCGTTGTCAGCGTGGAGGTGGTGACGGGCCAGATGAGCTCTTGGACCGCTTCGCGGATCGCCCGCGCGCGGTCCCCCGTCAATCGCAGATGACGCGCGATGTTCTCCGTAATGACGACCGCGTCGTCGATGACGAGCCCGATCGCGATCGCCATTGCCCCCAGCGTCATCAGGTTGAACGTCTGGCTGAGCAGCCGCATCACGAATACGGTGATGGCGAGCGTCAGCGGGATCGACGCCGCGCTGATCGCCGTGATCCGGCCGTGCCGCAAGAACACGAGCAGGACCAACACCGCCAGCGCCGCGCCAATGAGCATGGCGTCACGGACGGCGCGCACGGCCTCCCGCACGAGGAGCGCCTGATCGTACACCGGCTTGACGTGTACCCCGGGCGGCAGGGTCGGGGCGATCGCCGTCATGATCCGGGCGACGCTGTCCGCCAGGGCGAGCGTATTGCCGTTGAGCTGGCGCGTGACGTTGATCAGGGCCGCGGGCCGGCCGTCGCCCGCGATGATGCGCACGTGATCTTCGGTGCCGATTTGCACGGTGGCGAGATCCCGCACATGCAATCCACCGCGCACGATCACGTTGCCGATATCGTCCGCGGCGTGTGCTTCCTGATCGGTGACGATCAAGTACTGGCGGTAGTCCTGGGCCACGCGCCCGACGGCTTGTACCGTAATGGCGCTGCGGATGGCATCGGCGAGATCGCTGTAGGAGAGGCCGTGCGCGGCGAGTCGCGCCGGATCGGCGATCACTTCGATCTCGCGCACATCTGAGCCCTGCACATCCACCCGCCCGACGCCGGGCACGCGCGAGATCAACGGCTTGATGTCGTAACGCGCCAGATCGTAGAGCGTCGCCGGATCGCCCCCCTCGACGTTGTAGGAGATGATCGGGAACAGCGAGGGTGTGAGCTGCTCGATCTCGATCTCCAGATCGGCCGGCAGCGTCGCCTGGATCTGATTCACGCGGGCCCGCACCAGTTGCAGCGCGCGATCCATATCGGTGCCAGGCGCGAACGTGATCGAGATTTCCGTCGCGCCCCGAATCGTGTGTGAGCGTACGCGGGTGACGCCCGGCACGATGCTGACCGCTTCTTCCAGGGGACGCGTGACGCTGAACACGATCTGCCGAGCCCCCAGCGTCGAACCCTGCGCGACGATCGTG
>WNGC01000160.1_pt1 | contig 36254 bp, 34 predicted proteins | sample 5400051 | NCBI WGS metagenome assembly WNGC01 (sample SAMN13153368, study PRJNA577476) | soil metagenome | isolation source: 20 cm soil or saprolite under grassland replicate 2 | place: USA:California | collected 2016-06-15
CTGGCGTGCCGTTGGTCTTCCACAGCTCGAAGCCGGTCATGCCGTCGTCGGCCGAGAAATACAGCTCGTTGTTGAACACCGTGAAACCGGAGGGCGAGGAATCTCCGATCAGCGGGTTGATGTCCTTCACCAAAACCGCGTTGCCTGGCGTGCCGTTGGTCTTCCACAGCTCGAAGCCGGTCATGCCGTCGTCGGCCGAGAAATACAGCTCGTTGTTGAACACCGTGAAACCGGAGGGCGAGGAATCTCCGGCCCCCGGGTTGATGTCCTTCACCAACACCGTGCCGCCTGGCGTGCCGTCGCTCTTCCATAGCTCGACGCCGTTGACGCCGTCGTTGGCCGAGAAATACAAGGTGTTGTTGAATACGGTGAGTCCCGTTGGCGAGGAACTCAAAGGCACTTGGATACCTCCAATGGAAACTGTGCCGGGAGCGATGTCCATCACCTGCACCGTGCTCCCGTTGATATCGGTCTTCCACAGCTCGCGGCCGCTGACGCCGTCGTTGGCGTCACCCGAGAAATACAAGGCGTCGCCGAGGACGGTCAATTCACGGGGGGAGGAAACTGCGGCCGTCACCTGGACCGTACGGGCTTGCGTGCCGTCGCTCTTCCACAGCTTGGGGCCGGTGCCGTCGTCGGCGGAGAAGAACCAGGCCCCGTTGAAGAAGGCGAACTCGGAGGGAAAGGGAGTCCCACCCCCTCCAGGAAAGGAATGCCGGGTCGGGGTGGTATTGATGTCCTTCACCAAGCTCGTGCCTGTGGCGGTGCCGTCGGTCTTCCATAGCTCGATGCCGCTGACGCCGCCGCCGTCAGCGGCGAGGAGCATGATGCTCGGTGAGCTCGCGCCGCTGGCGCCCCCGCCGCACCCTGCCAGCCCTAATGCGGATGCAAGTGCCAGAGCGCTCGCAGCTTTGCACAACGGTCCCATCAGGTTCTCTTCAAGATGGATCATGGCATTCTACCTCCTGGGTGCCGAGTCTCCTGTGTGGCGGGCTGCTAAGGTCGTAGTCCATCTGCCGGGGTGGCGGCTCGCCGCCCCGGCAATGCCTGGCGCTAGCGAGCGTCTTTTCGAGACTCGATCAGCGCCCGGTACCGCGCCTCGAGCTCGCGCGACAGCTGCTCCGCCTTCAGGCGCTCGGTGACGTCGCTGATCACGGCCAGGCGCGCAGGCCGGCCGTCGAATTCGAGATTGAAGGAGACGATTTCGACGTTGATCTGCTCTCCGCTCTTCTTGCGGTGCCGCGCCACGCGTTGCATGTAGGAACGGCCCTTGAGCAGCTGCGCGATGTCCTCCGGCGGGCGGAGCTGCTCCGCGGTCATCGACAGGAACTCTTCCCTCGAGTAGCCGTAATGGTCGACGGCCGCATGGTTCACGGCGAGGAAACGCAGGGTCTTGTTTTCCACGACCCACATCGGACGGGGATGGATGTCGAACAGCATCCGGTAGCGCTCCTCGCTGTCTTCCAGGTCCTTCAGCCCGCGCGCCTTTTCCGAGACGTCTTTTCCGACGCCGTGGTACCCCTTGAATTTGCCCTGGGGGTCGAAAATCGGCTCGCCGGTCACGCTCAGATAGCGCATTTCGCCGGCATTATCCGGGACCGTGTATACGAAGTCGCTGAACGGCTCGTGACGCTCGAGCTTTTCGCGATGCTGCTGCCAGGCTTTTTCCGGAAGGGACCCGGGACCCTCCCAGCGCGCCTTGCCGATGAAGGCTTCCGGGTCGATGCCCCGCTTTTCCACTCCGGACAGCTGGACGAACCGGAAGTTCTCGTCCTGCACCCAGTACCAGTCCGAGCTCAGCTCCACCATGCGGCGGAATCGGGATTCGCTCGCCTTGAGCGCATCCTGGGCCAACTTGAGATCGGTGATGTCGCGGACCAAGGCGACGAAACACTGCGGAGAACCCGAGGCGTCGCGCACCAGCGCCCCTACGAACTGGACCCAGAGGGCGGAACCGTCCTTGCGCAGATAGCGTCTCTCGTGGACGCGAGCACCCGGCCCCGCCAGAAGCTCCAGCTGAATCTCCTGAGTGGATTCCAGATCGTCGGCGTGGGTGACGTCCCGAACGTTTTTTTGCAGCAGTTCCTGCTCGCCGTAGCCGAGCATGCGGCACAGCGCTTCATTTACGCGCGCAAAGACGCCCTCTGGCGATATGACTGCGACCCCGACTGCGGTCTGCGCGAAGAGCGAGCCGAACAGGGCATCACCGTCTGGAACAGCGGGCCCGCCCTGCGGGCGCTTATCCGATTTCATGAGACCTCGGACCTCCCCAATGCCGAGCAGTCGAGTGTGACACCGATGGGACCGCTCGCGTATGAACTATGTTACAAGGGGACCCGTGAAGCCGCTTTCGCGCCTGTTGTCCGCAATCGTGGTGGCGACGCTCCTCGGCGCGCACGCCTTCGCGCAGAGCTATCCCGCAAGACCCGTGCGGATGGTCGTCCCGTTCGCCGCGGGCGGCGCCGTGGACACCGTCGCGCGCGCTCTCGGGCAGAAGCTCGTGGAGACCTGGAAGCAGCCGACGCTCGTGGACAACCGCCCCGGCGCGGGCGGGAACATCGCGGCCGACCATGTCGCCAAGGCCCCGGGAGACGGCTACACCTTGCTCATCACGACACAAGGCTTCGCGATCAGTCCCGCCCTGTACAAGAAACTTCCGTTCGACGCGGCGAGGGATTTCGCGCCGGTGACGCAGCTCACCTCCTCCTTCGTGGTGCTCGTCGCCAATCCGCAACTTCCGGCCGCATCGGCAAAGGAGCTGATCGCGCTCGCGAAGTCCAGGCCCGGCGCGATCAACTACGGCTCTACCGGAATCGGAGCGCCGCCGCACCTGCTGGGCGAGCTTCTCAAGAACATGACCGGCACCGACATGCTGCACGTCCCCTACAAGGGCGACGCGCCGCTCAGCCAGGCACTTCTCGCGGGGGAGGTGCAACTCGCGTTCATGCCGCTCGCCGGAGTGCTGGCTCACATCAAGTCGGGCCGGCTTCTGGCGCTGGGCGTGAGCAGCAAGGCGCGTTCGTCGACTATGCCCGAGGTTCCCACCCTGATCGAGGCCGGAGTTCCACTCGAATTCACGGGCTGGCTCGGCCTGTTTGCGCCCGCAAGCTCGCCGCGCGACATCGTGCTCCAGATCCAGCGCGACATGGCCCAAGCGATCGTCGCGCAGGACATGCGCGAGCGCTGGCCCTCTTGGGGATACGAGCCGGTCGGAAGTACGCCCGAGCAGTTCACTGAAAAGTACAAGCTCGATCTTGCAACCTACGCCAGGGTGATTCGGGACGCGAAAATCCCGCTTCAGGAGTGAGTCGACGCTCAGCCGTCCACGAAAATCAAGGTCAGGGCCGTTGCGGCGATCGCAGCGAAGAACGCCCAGAGGATGCGCGGAACCCATATCTCGTTGTCGATCAGCGGCCGGACGCCGCGCTCCTTCATGAGCTCGTACTCTCGCGAGAAGGCGGGGAACGCCAGCTCCGTCTCCATCTCTCCGAGCAATTGCAGCTTCACGCCGAAAAGCCCGCGGTAAAAAATCAGGGTCTTCATCCAGACGTGACAGACTACGATGGCGAAGGCCGCGACGGTCAGCACGAGAACGAGGTCGACCTGGGCAAGAGGCTTCCCCGACTCGGTAAACGCGACCACGCCGAGCAGCGCCGAGACGATGGAAAGGTAGAATCCGTTCGCGGTCGCATAGCGCGTGCCGATGTTTCCCACGTCTCCGATCAGAGCCTTGTACTGTTCCAACAGCGTCGAATCTGCCATCGTCATCTCCCTCGGTTGAGTTTGCGGCGTCAGGGGCCCAGCGTTTCGTTCAGCACCCGCGCGAGCCGCACGCCGGCCTTTCTAATCTGGAGTTCGACTAGGGGCGCCGCCTTCGCGTAGTAGGCCCCACCGATCGCGACCACCTCCACTATCTTGCTCGAACACGAAGCTACCACCGGAAGCAGCGGGTAGACGGTGTCTCGCGCGATCCGGTGGCTCTCGGCCGTCCAATCGGAAATCGAGCCCTTTTCCCACGCCTTCATGTTCCCGTCCGCGATCGGCGCGGAAACGATGGCGCGCTCGCCGCCGCGATCCGCGATCAGCCTGCGCACCATGCTGATGTCCCAGACTGCGTGCAGGTTGAGAGTTCCATAGGGCGTGTTGTCGCGCTCCCCGAAGAAGGAAACCTGCACGCGGTTCCCGCCGCGGTCGCCCCGGTTGGCGGCGTGCAACGGTTGGTGCAGGTCGCCCGCCAGATGCACGACCCACTTGAGGGCCTCGTTGCGCTGCGCGGGCCTCACCCGCTCGTTGCCGAGGATTTCGATTTGACGGGCAAGCTGCGCGGAAGCACACCTGCCGCCGCGACAGTACTTCGAGTACTCCGCGGCCTCGCACAGCGGGACGTCGTCGTAGTGCCAGGAAGCGCGCCGTTTTCCCCAGTCCGTGTCCTTGATTTCGTCGGCCCAGTTCGCGACTTCTCCGAGAGTGTGCCGGCCGGATGGCTGGCCGTCGGCGAGGCGATCGTTCTTCAGGAGTTCCAGGATCTCTGCATTGGCCTTGGGCCCGGTGTAGCGGGCAGCGATTTCGCCCACCATGCGATGTCCCTCCGGGCCCCAGGCAAGAGCGGCTTGCACCGGCGAAAGCGCGAGGAGCGCGCAAAGAACGCACGAATTCAGCAAGAGATCCAGACGGCCGTCACTGCGGTTGGAATCCGATGTCGCGCACGAGCTTGCCGTACTTGGCGTAATCGCTGCGGATGACCTCGCCGAAGTATTCCGGCGATTCGGCGACGACGATGAGGCCGGCGGTCACGAGCTTGTCGCTCACGTCGGGCAGCTTCATCGCGTGGTTGATCTCTTCGTTGAGCTTGAGAATGATCGCCCGGGGCGCTCCCGCCGGAGCGACGTAGCCGAACCAGCCGCCCGACTCGTAGCCGCGAACCGTCTCGGCCGCCGTCGGCGTGTCGGGCCAGAGCGGAACGCGCGTCCTGTTCGTGATGGCGAGCAGCCGCAGGCGGCCCGAACGCACGTGGGGCGTGAGGCCGGTGATGCCGTCGATCGCCGCGTGGACCTGCCCTCCGATCACGTCTGTCGCGATCGCCGCCGAGCCTTTGTACGGAATGTGGGTGAAAGTGAACCCTCCCATAAGGCGCAGATGCTCGAACGCGAGGTGGGGAAAGCCGCCTTCGCCGTTCGTGGCCACCGTCAGCTTGCCGGGGTTGGCTTTGGCGTACGAGATCATTTCCCCGATTGACTTGAACGGCACCTCGGGGTTGGCGACGATGCCGAGGTAGTTCGTCGTCGAGACCGCGATCGGTGCGAAGTCCTTCAGCGGATCGTAGGTAATGCTCTTGCTCGTATGCGGCAGGACGGTCAGATTGCCGCCCTGCCCCGCGGCGATGGTGTAGCCGTCGGGCGCAGCTTTCGCCACGAAGTCCAGCCCCAGCATTCCGCTCGCCCCGGGCCGGTTCTCGGCGATGATCTGCTGGCCCATGCGCTCGGTCATCTTCGGCCCGATCAGGCGCGTCATGATGTCCATGGTGTTGCCGGGCGGGAAAGGGATGACGATCTTGATCGGCTTGGCCGGATAAGACTGCGCGAGCGCAGCGGAGGCGAACCCCAGCGCAAACGCTGCGAGCGCGAACACGCGGAGCTGTCTCATCCTCGCACTCCTCATCCGATTCCGACGATTCATTTTACGAGCGACGATCACCAATGTCATTCCCGTGCAACGGGAAATCCATGGAGTTGAAGTCCCTGGGGCCTTGATCAGGGGAAGACCGGGTGCCTCCGAGCTTGGTGGTGACCTTATCGCTCTTTCAGTGTCACACCGAGGAGGGTGGTCACTTGAAGGTAATCGTCGATCACCAATAGAAACGCAGGGCGGGCGTAGCCGGAGTCGGCCGTCAGGCGGCCGCGGCGTCGGAAAGCGCCACAGATTTCGTGCTCAACGACCTCCGGTCGGTGTCGGCTTCGGCCTCGGCGTCGCGCCCTGCCCGGCTCTAAGGCCGTCTGGCCCTGCCAGCTCCGCTGAGAACGGCGACAACCAGCCATGCGGCGCACGCGACGAGCGCCGCGATGAATACCCAGTTGTAGCCCTGGCGGAAGCTTTTAGTCATCATGGACCCGAGCGCGCGCAGCACCACGGGGTGCGCCATCGCGATGACGGCGAGCGTGGCGAGGGGGAGGATCATGGGCTTGACGAGAAGCCAGCGCCCGTGCTCGGGGCCGATGAGCTCGGCGGCCCGCTGAGCGAACAGCCAGAACACCACCATGGCTCCGCCATAACCGAGGAGCTGGGCGAGGCGGGCTGCCGTCACTCCGGTCTTGCCGAACCTCATGGTCTTGAACAGCCCCATGTCGCCGAGCACCCACGCCAAAGCGAGCGCCAGGACTATCACGACGACGTACCGCATCACCCACATCCAGCGTTCATTCATGTCCAACCCCCTTTTTTCGAGCTGGCAGGCCACTCTAGCCAGAACGGTTCGCCGTCGCTGTGTGAAAGTACCGGTTGTGGCGTACGCGCCACAACCGGCTATTGCATACGGCCGGCATGAACCAATTTACCACTAGGCTCGTTCCGATTCGCCCCGCTGAGGGTGCGAAGGAGGAGCCAAGTTAGCATAAGACCGCTGTGCGCCGTTCAGGACAGCTCCAGTGTTTTCGCGAGCCAAGACGAGACGATCGCCTGGATCGCTTCCTCACGCCCGTTGTAAAAGTGGTCGCAGTCCGGAATGATTTCCACGTCGCACGGACCACCGCCGTGCGCCCTGAAATCCTCGGCGGGGTAGTTTTCCCGCGATTCCTTGTCGCCACGGAGATAGAGCGTCGGGCATTTGATTGTCGGCGCGAGCGCGATCCCGTCCGGCGTCTCGGTGAGCCGGTCGAGGTAGCTCTCGGCGCTGATCGCGTACCACCAGCCCGGCATCAGCATCAGCTCGCGGCCGCGGCCCGCTGCGACGAGTTCCCTCGCTCTTGCATTGAATTCCTCGATGCGGTCCCGCGCCATAAGGCCGGCCTTGCTGGTGCGCTCCAGAATATTCTTGCCGCCCATGTGCGCGGAGAGCAGCACCAACGCCGGCGTCCGGGGATGATCGGCGACGTGCCGCACGGCGAACATCCCGCCATTGCTGTGCCCAATCACGACAGGAGCGGGAAATCCGCGCGCCGAGAGCCAGCGCGCCGCAGTGCGGTTGTCCTCGATACCCTCGCGCGCAAGCTGGAACGCACCGCCCTCGGGAGTGCGGCTGTTGCGCGTGCTGAGGATGTCGTGCCCGCGGCGATTGAACGCAAGGCACGCCAGGCCGAGCTTCACCAGAACCGGGGGCAGGAAGCGCAGGGCGCCGACGTAGAAGTTCATGGTGTTGCCGTGAAACAGCAGCGCCGCGCCCTCCGCCCTGCCCTCGGGCTCGTAGTACAGGCCGTCGAGCGGAATCGTACCGGTGGGGACGGAGACGAGCTCGGCGCGCACGCGGCTACCGCGCGGGAATCACGGGCAGCAACACGCTAGCCTGCCGTCCCGAACCGAAGTGCAACGTGACTTTTCCGCCGAAGATCGCGGGCGGGCGGTCGACCTCGTCATCGTGGATGAAGGGCCCGCAGCCGCGCATTGGGTTTTTCATATTGGAGAGGGACGCGGCTTCCCCATCGTGCTCGTAGTCTTTCCCGCGGATCGTGAGGGCGACGCGAAATCCCGGCGGCACGACGATCGAGGTCGGCCAGATCTCGAGGTCGAGCTCGACAACTTCGCCGGGCTTCAAGGGCTGCTTCTCGTCGTGGGTGTGGTAAGGACGGTAACGCAGCGAGCGCTTCGGATCGAGCTTCCTTTGCGATGCGCGCAGCCAGCCCTGTCCGACGGGCGTGCGCGGGTCGAGCGCGCCCTGGAACGAGACCTCCTTTCCTTTCGGGTCGAACACGCGCAGCACCGCGAAGATGTCCGCGTCGGCGGTGGACGAGGAGATGAAGAGCTTGAGCGCCGAGGGCCCCGTGATCTCTGTTTCGCGCCCGAGCGGCGGGGTGGAGAAGGTCACGCCTTCCCCCGTCGCGTCGTAGGTAATGGACCGTTCTCCGCCAAACGGCTCCGTAGACAGCCTCATTTCCTTCGGATCAAGGTGGAAATGCGTCCAAGTCGTGCGCGCGAGCGGCCATTCGTTCTCCTGGCGCAGCACGAATTTCTCACCGGGATGCCTGACTTGCAGCTGCACGCGCGGCTGCCTGTCCCAGCCGTTGGCCGCACCCTTGAGGAAATGATCGAAGAAGCGTTTCTGAAGCTCGACTCCGTAGTCGGTGTAGAACGGCGCCCAGTGCGAGCCGCCGTGCACCTCCAGCCATTTCTGCCGGGACGCCGCGCCCGCAAACCCCTCGAAGTTGCCGCGCGTGTGCAGTCCCTGTCCGCCCCAGTTCGCGGACGAGAGCAGCGGGACGGTGACTTTGGAGAGATCGGCGGTGCGCTCGCGGTAGTAGGGACCGTCGAGGGGGCGCGAGAGCAGCTCCTGCCACATGTTTTCGCGGTTCTTCTGGAGCTCCTCGGGCGAAAGCGTCTCCGGGCCGCATACGGACTCTCCGGTAACGCGGCTCCTCGCGCCGCGCTCGCCCTGCCCGTGCTGCACCGTCTTCACCTGCATGTCCTGCCAATTCTTGCGGAAGCTGCAGATGATGCCGCCGTGGCGGTTGCCGTCGCGGTAGCTGTCGCACCAACCTTCCCAAACGCAGATCGCCGCAAGATGCGGCGGCTGCGACGCGGCCGTGCGCCACTGGTTGCTCGCGTAATAGGAGATGCCGTTCATACCCACCTTTCCGCTGCACCAGGCTTGCACCGCCGCCCACTCGACGCACAGGTGGATGTCGCGCGTCTCGCGCGCGTTGTTGTGGCACAGATAGCCCGGCGAGCGTCCGGCGCCGCGCGAATCGACCCTTACGCAAATGTAGCCGTCGGGCACCCACTTTTCAGGATCGACCACCTCCCAGTTGGCGTACTGGTTGCTGCTGCCCGCGACCGCGTCCGGATACTCGCGCGCCATGATTTCCCATGCGGTCTTGTAGCCCTCCTGGAACGCGAGCCCCTTGCCGTAGGGCCCATAGGAAAGAATCACGGGATAGCGCCCTTCCGTCGCAGGGCGGAACACGTCGGCGCGGAGGACTAGGCCGTCGTCCATCCTGACCGGCACGTCCCAATCGATTTTCATGCCGGGCGCCCGAGCGGAAATCACCGCCCGATACGGGAATTGGCGAGTTCCAGCCGGTCAGCGAGGTTGCGCGCCAGAGCGCGCGTGAGATAGAGCTGCGCACCCACGCTCATCTTGTTGAATGCATCGGGTCTGAATTTGGCGAGCAGAAGCTCCGTCACCGAATCCACCGTCGCGTTCCGCGGAACCTCGCCGCCGCGGATGTATGCCATCTCGCCGAAGCACTCGCCCTCGTTGATCATGTTGAGCAGACGCCCCTGGCGGGTCACCTTGGCCTGCCCCTTGCCGATGAAGTAGAAGCTCTTTCCCTTTGCGTTCTCGTTCACGATCGTCTGATTGGGTCCGACGCGCGCCCAATCGCCGGCTCGCGCAAGCTCCCAGAATTCCGTATCCGAGAGGGCCGCGAGCATCCCGACTTTCCTCAGAGCGACGTATTTCTCGCTGTCGGGAACGACACCGGGCGGAAGAGTCTGCTGGACGACTCTCGAGAGCTCCGACGCGAACTCGGTCCAGCTCGGGTAGCGGTGCTCGGGCTTCTTTGCCATCGCGCGCAGGACGATGGCGTCCACGGACTTCGGCAATCCGGACCGGGCACCGCTCGGCGGGATCGGATCCTGGTTCTGGATTTTCTGCACCAGCATCTCGATGGTCTCCCCCGTGAAAGGCTTCTTGCCGGTGAGCAGTTCGTAGAGCGACACGCCGAGCGAGTACATGTCGCTGTGGAAGCTGAGCTCCTTGCCGGCGATCTGCTCGGGCGACATGTAGTAAGGCGAACCCATCGCCGCGGTCTGAACGACCTGGCTCTTGCGCAGGTAGGCCGCGCCGAAATCCGAGATCTTCACCTCGGTGCCTTCGGCGAGCATGAGGTTCGCCGGCTTGATGTCGCTATGGACGATGCCTTCCTTGGCGGCGTACTCGAGCGCCCCGCAGCACTTGAAGGCGATCTGCAAGACATCGGCGACCGGGAGAAGCTTACCCGCGGCGACGTGCCTGGAAAGATCGCCCCCTTTGACGAATTCCATGGCGATGTAGCCGGAGTCTTCCTGGACCACCGCGTCGAGGATCGCCACGATGTGCGGATGCCTGAGCTTTCCAGCGAGCGAAGCCTCGTTCAGGAACTGCGAGCGGTACACCGTGCCGAATTCGGGATCCCGGAATACTTCGGGCTCGATCGTCTTGAGCGCGACTTCACCCCCGGTAAAGGTATCCTTGGCGAGGTACACCATACCGGTCGCGCCCTTGCCGATCGCCTTTTGAACGTCGTACTTGCCGACCTGAAGGCTCAGGTCCATCTGAACGGCAGGTTCCGACACGCGCTCTCCCGGTATGCACCGCGGCGACTCGAATTGTGGCCGTGATTGTGTCATATCCCGGCGAAAAACGGGGCGCAGGGATCTTCGCCGAAAAGCCCGGCGGCACGCGCCGGCAGGTCTGGACAAAAGACAGCGGAAACTCAGACGCCGAGCGTGTCATCGCTCGGCGATGTAGAACGGAAGCGCGCCGTCGGCCGATAGCGACGGCGCGTTCAGGCGTGCTTACTACTTGTCCGACAGGTCCTCTGCATTGGGCCAGACGTAGACCTTCAGGTTCCGATCCAGAGTCCCGCTAGGCGCGATCCGGTTCAAATCGAACGAGGAAGACATTCCGTTGAAGGCCCAGGCGAATTCCTGCCCGTTCGCCACGAATTTCACGACCTCGCCGCGCTCCACCGTGATCCATCGGGTCTTGGGATTGATGGAGATCGTGCGCTGCGCGACCGCCGCTTGTGCAGGGCTGCCAAACATGTCGGCTTCGGTCACGGTGGCGGTGACGGCAAAGCTCGCGGCGGAAAGGGCCAATGCTGCGACAGCTGGAAAAAACAGTCTCATGGCGTTCCTCTTAAGTGAGATGACTCCCGGCGGAAAGAAATTCATCCCGGGCAGGCATCCACTCTAGAGTCCCATTTCGAACGCGGACCTGACCGCCGCATTACATTTTTGTCATTTTCCGCGATTCGTGGCGGTACCTCTTTCACGACACAATTGCAACCAGTGCGTTTGCCAATTGAAGCACGCCCGCAATAAAAGAAAGAACCGCGGTGGCTTCGACCCATGGAAAGTTTCTGCTCTTGGCAACCGTTTCCTGGATGATCGGAGCCTTCTTGGGGGGAGAAAAGAAATGGAACGAGCGGGTCATCGCCGGCATGACACCCGCAACGAACAGCGCCAAGCAAGCATAAAGATAGCTGATCCCCTTACCGCTGAGCCAAACTGCGAAAACCGCCACCGACAGCACCAGGAGAACGTTCTGGAAGATGTCCAGAAGACGATATGCCTTTCTGAGTCTTTCGTTGAGCCCTTTCGAGGAGATTCCCAAAGCGCCGAGTAGAACGAGCGTGTCCTCAAAAACGCCCTTGCCCCAGCCGGTATCAACGTCCGAGACGCCTAGAGTGATGTGTGCGCTGCGAAACTCAACGTGAAGCTCGCAACTGCGGTGTTCTGCCGCCGTGAGCAAGAGCTCCACGCGCACGTGCTCGAGCTCTGCCGAGGAATGAGGATCGGTCACCTTCCAAGACTCGGGCCCTTCTAGCTCCGTGATTTTTCCGGCGCTGATCGCCTTGGCCTTGATCTTCCTGGACCTCGTAGGGAGTCCCGGCTTGAAGTCGACGAGTGCCTCCACGAGCGCCTTGAGCAGCGCCTTGGAGATGGTGCGGGGCGCATAGGCCTCTCTGTATTGAGTCCGGACGTTGGTCATTGGAGAATGGAAATATCCCCCGTCGCACCCCCCTGCACAGCGCTGTGACCGAAGCTATGGATATCTCTCCTGTGGTGGATAGGCAAATCGCCCGGCACCATTATCAATCAGCCTTGCGTAACCTCGTGCTATTGTTTTCCCTATACAAGACATCTGGCACATTTATTCCTAGATAAAACACAAACTGGCCAAATGTATCAATTTGTTGGATTTTGACAGAGGTGTGCGGACTGTCAGGACATGAAAGGCTAGCCCATGCGAGCGAATCGCTTCCTTTGTCCTTCAAGGGCCGCGGCGGCCCTCCTTCTGTCGCTGTGTGCTGCAGCGGCTTGGGCGCAATACCCGAGCCGGCCGATTCGTCTGTTCGTGCCTAATCCCCCGGGCGGCGCCACAGATACGATTGCCCGCGTCGTCTCCCCACGGCTCGGCGAGGTGCTCGGACAGCCGGTGGTCGTCGAGAATCGCCCGGGCTCCAACGGCAATCTCTCGAGCGAACTCGTCGCAAGGGCTGCGCCCGACGGATACACGCTGCTCCTTGGGCAGGACAGCCAGATCGTCATCAGCCCGCACCTGTACGCGAACCTGCCCGTCGATACGCTGAAGGATCTCGCGCCCGTCGCCACGCTCGTAACGACCCAGATGGTGCTCTCGAGCAACCCTGCGTTGCCGGTCAAGAACCTGCAGGAATTCCTGGAATACGCGCGCCGCGCGAAGCCGCCGCTCGCCTATGCCTCGATCGGCAACGGCAGCCAGCATCATCTCACCATGGAAATGCTCAAAGCACGCGCCGGGATCGAGCTCATCCACGTGCCGTACAAGGGCGGCGGCCCCGCAACCATCGCCCTGCTCGCGGGAGAAGTACCGGTCATGTTCGGCGGGAATTCCGTGACGGGGCACATCAAGGCGGGAAAACTGCGCGGGCTCGCCGTCGCGGGCAAGAGGCGCTCAGCGACGTTCCCCGACCTTCCTACCTTGAGCGAGTTCTTTCCGGGCCTCGAGGTTACCGCGTGGATCGGAATCTTCACGACCGCCGGAGTCCCGGCGCCCGTGCTCTCTCGGCTGCACGGCGAAATCAACCGGTTGCTCTCCGGCGCAGACATGCGCGAAAAAGTGCGCAGCGTCGGCGGGCTCGAGCCTTTCATTTCCACGCCAGAGGAATTCGCCGCGCTCATCCGCGCGGAGTACGCCAAGTACGGCGAGGTCGTGAAAGCCGTCGGGGCCAAGATCGATTAGCCTGTCTCGACTTCCTCCGCGAATTCGCGCGGAGCGTAATGCGCCGCGCGCGCTGCCCGGAAAACGGGACGTGCGGGTCAGCGCGTGGCTTTCCAGTCGTTCGATTTTCCCGCCGACTTCACGGTCCCCTCGATCATGTTTCCGTTCACGCGGCCGCGATATTCGTCGCCCGCAGCGACGAACCTGATTTGATCGCCGCTCAAATTGCCTCTGGAGATCGGCACCGCGAAATTTCCGGAATTGAGCGTTCCGGAGACCTTCTGGAATTCCTGCTTGAGTACGAGCTCGCCCCGAGCGGTTTTCCAGCGGCCCTCGACGCGTGCGGGCACGATCCACAAATAGGCGGTGCAATACGTATCGCAACCGAGCTCGACGGTCTGGTCCGGCTCCCAGTCTCCCATCCTGAAGGTGTTCGAGACAACGCGGGTTCCGGGCTTGAGCGTCAGGATCGTCGGGCGGAGCTTGAGGTTCAGGTCCGTCAACAGGAACAGGGTGATCACGGTGGCAGGAGACAGGTCGCTGCGGAATATGTCGGCTTCAACGAAGGTCGCTTTGTCGCTCACCCCGGCTTTGGCGGCGTTGCGCCTGGACAATGCGACCATGTCCGGATTGAACTCCACGCCGAGCGCGCGCGCGCCCCGCTTCGCGGCCGTAATCACCGTGCGGCCGTCACCCGAGCCGAGATCGATCACGTAATCCTTGGGGGTGACTTTCGCCATCTCGAGCATCTTGTCGACCAGTTCCTGCGGCGAGGGTACCCACACGACGTCCTTGCCCGACTGGCCGACTTCCGGCGTGTACTCCGCGCTCGGCGCCTGGGCGAAGGCGCAGGCCGCGATCGCGGAAAAAATCAGGATTGACAAGCATCGGCTCGGGGAACGCCATACGGACATGTTTCTTCTCCAGGTGGTTGGGGCAAAAAGGAAAAGGCCCGCGGCACGGCCTTTCGCGGCGGACCTGCGTCAGACGTAGGCGGGATGATGGCCCCGCCTCGCTCCGTTCGTCAACCTCTGCATGTACCCGGAAGGAACTGCGAAGGCACGTCCGTGCCCCCAAAGTCGGTAGGCGAACCACAGCGCCAACTTCTAACGAGCCCGCCCGGCGCCGGCAAATTTCCCGTGTTATCAAGCGGCGCAAGAGTGACGTTGTGGAAGTCGATCCTGAGGTCGTTGAATCCCCGCAGCGACGCTTTGATCGCGCCCTCGTCACTGGTCGTGATCGAATCCACGTATTGGGACGCGTCCGTGGTGATCTCGCAACCCCAATTGCCGGCGCCGGGCGGATCGCCCCCGGAATTGTACAGTTCCGTGACCGCGTTCTTGCAGGGGGTCAGTGCGAGAATCGCCTCCGACATCCTCGCGCGGGCGGCGTTGAGCCTGATGTTCGGCAAGATAATGGCGGCGAGAACCCCGATGACCATGATCACTATCATGAGTTCTACGATAGTGAACCCGGCCTGCCGGCTATTGGTTGTTCGCATGTGGCTCACTGTTTCCTGTTCGATGCCGAGGAGCAAGTCGGCGCAGAATGAGCGGATTGGCTGCAAGCAGCGTGCCAGATAAGCCTTCGCCGAATAAACCTCTGATATCAATTATGAAACAGCTTGAATTTCACGGCAAGCGCATTGCGGATGCAGCCGCGTGGAAGCCGGATTTTGGCAGGAACTGACGCGCAGCGTCGCCAGGCAGCGGGTCCGGCGCCCTTTCGCCGCGCTGACCGGGATTCCGAGGCGGCGAGGCGCGTCGCTCGCGATTACCGCGGACTACTGCGGCGGCTTGACCCCGTCTTTGGTGATCTGCACGCGCGTCGCGGTCGCCTTGCCGCCGGCGTCCGTTGTAACGGCGATGTACGCATACTGCCCGGCCACGAGAAGCGAGCGGTCTCCGTCCACCGCCATCACGATGGGAATGTTGTCCGGTACGATGACTTGCTGCGCGCCGTCCTTGTACTTGAGCGTGAGTTCGTGACCGTTGTTCGACTGCACCATCGCCGTGACCATCGCGTTGGTCATGGTCGAGCCGGGCTCGAGGTCCCAGGGACGGTGACCTTCGTTGGGAATCGGGCGGTCCTTGGAAAACAAATGCAGCTCACGCGCGACGATCTTGCCCTCCGGGCCCTTCACCGCGCTCGTGCCCAGCGGCGTTCCCGGTGCGATGTCGGAGAGTTTCAGCGCCTTCATGTAGGCGAAGGTGGCGTTCGGCGCGAGCTCGATCTTGAGATCCTGGCCCTCGCGCAATTTTACCGACAGCATGTTCCCGTCGATGGCCGTGATGGTGCCGCGGACCCGGCCAGGGGTCTGCGCGTCTGCGGCGGAGCTCGCCAAAAACAAAGCGCTGAGGAGAAATGCAATGCGGAGTTGGTTCATCGGATAGGTCCCCCTGAATAAGCGTTCGTTTGGTCCTGCGTCACGGTCAACACGACGAAGGCCGCACGGACGAGGACGCTGACAGCGGCGCGAAATTTTGTCATAGTCTGCACAGAAGTCGGGCCTGTCCGATCTTAGCCTACCCGGGAGACCGCCGTGTATTCCAGTGCACGCATCATTGCTCTGCTCGTTCCGGCGGAGATGGGCGGTGAATGAGTCGAGCGGGCCAGGCGTCGAGGCCGGCGCAATCGGCCGACCGTTGCCGCGCAAGGAAGACCTGCGCCTGCTCACCGGGGCCGGAAGGTTCAGCGACGACTTCAACATGGCGAGGCAGGCGTACGCTGCGATGGCGCGCTCACCTCACCCGCACGCACGCATCCTCAGCGTCGACCCTACGCGCGCGCGCGCGATGGCGGGCGTTCTCGGTGCATATGGCGGCGCCGATTGCGCGGCCGACCATCTCGGGCCGATTCCGCACAGTCCCCTCCCCTCGACCCGTGACGACATGAAGCTCACCGGCCCCGGAGGCGGGAAAATCTTCGAGGGCCCTCACCTGCTCTTACCGACGGACAAGGCACGCCACGTGGGCGAAGCCGTCGCGATGGTGGTCGCCGAAACGCGCGATGAAGCGCTCGACGCGGTAGAAGCGGTCGAGGTCGAGTACGAGGAGCTGCCCTGGGTCACGCACTCGGAGGATGCACTCGCAGGAGGAAAAGGCGCGCCGTCGGTATGGGATGAGGTGCCCGACAACGTGCTCGTCGACACGGTCTTCGGAGATCGCGAGGCGACCGATCGCGCGTTCGCCGAAGCCGACCACGTCGTCAGGATGAAATTTAACATCGGGCGATGCACAGCGGTTGCGATCGAACCGCGCGCGGCGCTTGCATCCTACGACGCGCGCACCGGCCGATACACGCTCTACGCCGGAAGCGGCGGCGCCGTTCGCTGCAAGAATGACCTCGCCTCGCTCCTCGGGATCGATCCCGAAAAGCTGCGCGTCGTCTCCCGCGACGTCGGCGGCAACTTCGGATCGAAGAATCGCGTGTACGTGGAATATGGCCTCGTGCTCTGGGCCTCCCGCAAGCTCGGCCGTCCGGTGAAGTTTACCGCCTCGCGATCCGAAGCCTTCCTCTCCGATTACCAGGGGCGGGATCTCGTCACGGAGGTCGAGCTCGCGCTTCGCGCCGATGGAAAATTTCTCGCGATGCGCGCCTCCAACCTCTCCAACGTCGGCGCGCGTTGCGTTTCGCTCTCGCCGCTCTCCAAGGGATCGGGACTCGTCACCGGGTGCTACGACATTCCCGCCGCCAGCTTGAGGAGCCGCGCCGTCTTCACCACCACTGCGCCGACCAATCCCTATCGCAGCTCGGGACGGCCCGAGGTCAACTTTGCGATCGAGCGCCTGATCGACACGGCCGCCGCGGAGCTCGGCATGGATCGGATCGAGGTGCGCCGAAGGAACCTCGTCCGCCCGGAAGCGATGCCTTACCGCAACGCGGTGGGAATGACCTACGACAGCGGCACCTACGAGGCCAACATGGATCTTGCGATGCGGATCGCCGACTGGAACGGTTTCGAAGGCCGCCGCAGGAGCGCCGCCGCGCGCGGCAGGCTCCTCGGGCGCGGCCTCTCGAACTACGTCGAATCCTCGATCGGCTCGCCCAAAGAGCGCGCCGAGATCACCGTCACTCCCGCCGGGCGCGTCAGGGTCGTGATCGGCACGCAGCCTTCGGGGCAGGGTCACGAAACGAGCTTCGCGCAGGTGGTGTCTTCGCTTTTGTCCGTGCCGGTGGACGCGATCGATATCCTCGTCGGCGACACCGATGTGGTGAGTGTAGGCGGCGGCTCGCATTCCGGTCGCTCGATGCGCCATGCGGCGACGGTGTTCTCCCTGGCCGCAAAGGAGCTGATCGAAAAGGGGAAGAAAATCACGGCTCACATGCTGGAGGCTAGCGCGGCGGAGATACGGTTCGCCGACGGGCGCTTCTCGGGGCCGCACGCGCTCAGGGCGTACGGCCTTCTGGAATTGGCGCGAGACTCTGCGGAAGCCCTCCTGCCCAGGGAATTGTCCGGCGGGCTCGCCGCCGTCGCCGACAACGAGATGCACGATCCGGTATTCCCGAACGGCTGCGCAATCTGCGAGTGCGAGGTCGACCTCGAAACAGGCGCGGTCGACATCACGCGATTCACGGCGGTCGATGACGTCGGTCGTTGCATCAATCCCCTGATCGTTCACGGCCAGACTCACGGCGGCGCAGCCCAAGGGATCGGCCAGGCGCTTTCGGAGAGCTATCATGTCGACCCTGCCACGGGACAGCCGCACACCGGGTCGCTGATGGATTACGCCATTCCCAGATCGGATACCCTGCCCTCCTTCCGCGCCGAGATCGTGGAAGTCCTTTCGCCGACAAACCCGCTCGGAATCAAAGCCGCCGGCGAAGGTGCTACCACACCGGCTCCCGCCGCGGTCGTCAACGCGATCGTCGACGCGCTCGCCCCCTTCGGCGTGCGCGACATCGCCATGCCCGCCACGCCTCAGAACGTCTGGAGGGCAATCCAGGGAGCCAGGAAATGAACCCGGCACGCGCGATCGCGGCGATCGCCCTCCCTTTTGCCGTGTGCTCCGCGCTCGCACAGCGTTCGCCGGCCGGCGAAACTGCCTATCCCAAAGGCCCGGTGCGCGTGATCCTGCCGTTTCCGGCCGGTGGGGGCGTCGACGCCGCGGGACGCATCCTCGCCCAGAAGCTGGCCGAGGGCTTCGGCAAGCCCTTCGTGATCGAGAACCGCGGAGGTGCGAACGGGAATATCGGGACGGAAGCTGCCGCGAAATCGGCAAACGACGGCGCCACGTTGTTGTTTACAGGCGCGGGCTTCGTCACCAACCCGAGCCTTTACAAGAGCGTCCCCTACGACCCGGTGAAGGATTTCGAGCCCATCAGCCTGATGGCCCTCGGACCCAATGTGCTCGTCGTGCATCCGTCGCTTCCGGTCAGGTCGGTCAAAGACCTCATCGCTCTCGCCAGGTCGCAGCCCGGGCGAATCGGGTTTGCCGGCTCAGGCTCGGGCAGCACGCCGCATCTCGCGGGCGAGCTCTTCAACGTGATGGCCGGAGTGCAACTGATACACGTTCCGTATCGGGGCTCGGGTCCGGCGATGATCGGCCTGCTTGCGGGCGAGGCGCCGGTGATGTTCCTTCCCGCGATCAACGCCGGCGGACACGTCGCGGCGGGCCGCCTTCGCGCGATTGCGGTCACGAGCCGCGAGCGGCTGCAGGCGATGCCGGACCTGCCGACCGTCTCCGAAGCCGGCCTTCCGGGCTACGAATCCAGCCAGTGGTACGGCCTGCTCGCACCGGCCGGGACGCAGCGCGACGTGCTCGACCTGCTCAACGCGCAAGTTGCGAATATCATGCGAACCTCGGACATGAAGGCGCGGATGACGAACGACGGCCTAGTGCCGATCGGCGGGAGCCGCGAACAATTCGCGGCCCACATCAGAAGCGAGATCGAGAAGTGGGCGAAGGTGATCAGCGCATCCGGTGCCAGGGTGGATTGAAACCCGGTGCGGTGCCCGCCCGGAGCGCGGAACACGCCAGGCTGGAGGAAACCGAATGAGTGAACTGGATTTCACGAAGCCCATGCAACCCGCGAAGACTTCGATCTACGACCCGGCGATGGCGATGGAGTTTTTCGGATCCGTCGGCAAGCCGGAAACCGTCCCCCAGGGTGCGACCATTTTCACCGAGAACGAAAAAAGAAACCGGCTCCTGCTCCAGCGCGACAAGATGTACCTGCTCCTGGACGGGGAGGTCAGCCTGAGCGTGAAGAACAAGATCATCAGCAAGATCGGGAAAGGCGAGATCTTCGGCGAGATGGCTTCGATCAGCGAGATGCCCCGCAGCGCCACCGCCGTGGCGAAAATACCGTGCCGGGTGATCGGGCTTGACGACGGCCAGTTTCAAAGCGCCTTGCGGAAAAGACCCGAGTTCGCGCTCATGCTGATGAGCGTCATGATTCGCCGCATGCGCGATGCGATCGGCAAGCACAACCCGAGCGGCGCCGCCTCCGGGGTCAAGATGAAGGAATCCGCGGTCTTCGACAAGTCCGCGCTCGCCATTCTCTCGCGCGCGCTTTCCCAGACGACGGTGCGCTACGAGCGCAACAAGGTGATCGTGAAGGAAGGCCAGGCCGGCGTGATGATGTACGTCGTGCTCGAAGGCCGCCTTGCGGTTTCGATCCGGGGCAAGCTCGTGGAGAAAATCGGGGCGGGCGGCGTGTTCGGCGAGATGGCGCTGGTCGAGCGCACGCCGCGTCTTGCGACGGTCACGTCGGAAACGGATTGCGGGCTGCTCGCTTTCGGCCGGAACACCCTTCTCGATCTGATCAAGGCGAGTCCCGATTTCGCCGTGTCGCTCCTCGGCGCGGTAAGCGATCGGGCGAGATTCATTGCCTCGCGCTAGGGGTTGGCGAGGTAGTCACGCTTGGCGAGCTCCACGCCGTTGTGGCGCAGGATGTCATACGCGGTCGTAACGTGGAAGTAGAAGTTCGGGATCGCGTGGCCGAGCAGGTATTGCATGCCCTTGTAGTCCACTTCGCGGGGCCCGAGCTTCAGGTGGATGTTCTTCTCCTCGCTGCCGTCGACCTGCGCGGGCTTGATGCTTTGAATGAAATCGACGGTCTTTGCGATCCTCGCCTTGAGCTCGGCGAAGGTCTCCTCGGTATCCTCGTGCTTGGGCACTTCCACCCCGGCCAGACGCGCCACCGCGCCCTTGGCGGTATCGCAGGCGACCTGCACCTGGCGCTTCATCGGAAACATGTTCGGAAAGAGGCGGCAGTTGGTCAACACGGTCGGCTCGATCTTGTTCGCCTCGGCGTGCGCCTGCGCCTTGTCGAGGATCGCGGAGAGGTTCTTGAGTGCGTTAACGAAGCGCGGAGTGCTCGCCTGGTACATGGAGATGTTCATGGGGGCCTTCTGAAATTAAGCGATGCGCGCATTCTACCGCGCGGCGGTCTGCGAAGGCGCGTGGCCGGCGGTCGCGCGCCCTATCGCTTGCTTACAGCGGACAAACTACTTCACGATCTGAGCGAAAATGACGACGAGGCCGGCCATGGACACCAGCCACGCCAAGGTGCGCACCCAGATGATTCCCGCGATGTAGATCGCGGCGTAGGCGAGGCGCGCCCAGAAGAAGAGTTGCGCCCCGAGCAGCGTCATGTCGTTGGTCTTGCCCGCCATCACCGCCACCAGCACGAGCGACGCGAATAGCACCAGGTTCTCGAGCATATTCCAGTGCGCGCGCGACGCACGGCCTCCCCAGCCGGTGATCTCGGGCATGCCTTCGCGGTTGCCCACGAGCGCCATGAGACCCACTTTGTTGAACGCCGCCTGCGCCGCCACCAACATCTGCACAACAGTCAGAACAACAGACCACACCAGCAGGTTCAGCTCCGGTTTCATCGCCCCTCCTTTGTTGTTGGCCTGGGGCAGCTATGGTACGCCGATTTCCGCGGGCATCGTCGGCGCGATGCTGCGGCCGCTGTCGCAGCCCCGGCGGGTCTCAAGTGTGCAAGCTGCCGTACGCAACGTCCTTGCCCGCGAGCTCGGCAAAGTCCAGGTCGACACACAGCACCTGCTGCGACCCGTCGGAGGCCTCGAAAGCGAACGAAAGGGTCACGCAGAGTTTCGGGCCGGTGACCGACAGGTAGGGCCGCGTGATCTGGACATTTCCCGGAGTCTCGATCGCGCGGCGGAAGTAGGGCCTGGTCTGCCAGTCCGTGCCCTCGGTGGGCTGCATCAGCTCGAAGCGGGGATCGTGGGAATGCACGTTGCGCTCCGCGTCCACGTTGGCGCCGATCTGCAATCCGTCGCTGCCGATCAGATAGCAGCGCTGGGCGCTGGGGAGCTTCAGCAGCCCCTGCACCGCCGGCTGGAATTTGGCGCCGAAGGAGAGGTCCTGCACCGCATTCTTGAGCGCGGCCAGGTAAGGCACGAGCCGGGAGTGCTGACGCTTCTGGAATTCGGCGAAATCCGCGCGGTGACCTGCGATCAGGCGGGCGAACATGTCGCTGCGCGCGTTCTCCGCCGGCAGTACTTCGCTTGCGGGTGCGAAATAATTGCCCTGCATCAGGTCGGCATTGGCGTCGATCGCGCAAAGCGCCTCGGCCTCGGTCTCTATTCCTTCCACGCATACGAGGGCGCCTGCCTCGCGGAGCACCGAGATGATCCCGGTGAACATGCGCCGCGCGAGTGGCTCGATTGTCACGCGGCGCGTCATCTCCCGGTCGATCTTGACGATGTCCGGCCTCAACCGCCAGATGCGGTCGAAGTTCGAGTACCCCGCGCCGAAATCGTCGATCACGATGAGACAGCCGAGCTTGCGGTAGTGCTCGACCGCGGCACCCAAGTGCGTCTCGTCCTCGAAAGGCGTCTCGATCAACTCCACCGCCACCCGGTGCACCGGAAATCCGTTCGACTGCAGCATCTTCAGGAAGAAAGGCCCGTCCCGGAGACCTTCCGAGGCGACCTGCGGATCGACGTTGAGATACAGCCAGCTGCGCGTGCTACCGAGGCGTTGGAAGTTCCGGACATGCAGGGCTCTGCATTGGCGGTCGAGGCGGATCCTCTCCTCCCCTCGAGGCGCCATGCTGAACAGCTCCAGAGGCGCGACGCGCCTTCCGCTCGCGGAATGGACTGCGCGAATCAGGCCTTCGTAACCGACGGGGCGGCGATGGGCGAGGCTGTAGATCGGCTGGAAGTGGCTGGACAGAATGAGCTCGTCGCGCTCGCCCCGTTCTCCTTGCGAGTGGTACTTGTCAAGAGTGAGAGGCGGAGAAAGATCCACCATGTTCACGGCGCCCCGGCAAGCCTGCGGAATTTTCGTTACCGACGAAAGAACGATGAGTATGCCATATGACGCGTCGCGACGAAGGGACGCCGCGTGAAATGGGTCGCGGATCGGGCGGGTTCGCGAGCGCGCCTAAAGCGGCGGCTTGGTGAGACCGAAGGCGAGGTCATCACCCGCGAGGGCCGCGAAGTCGAGATCCACGCAGAGCACGTGATACGACGCGTTCAGGGAAAGGGCGTAGGACAGGGTGACGCAGAACTTCGGACCGGTGGCCGATAGGTAGGGGCGCGTGATCTGGACCTTTCCCGGCGCCTCGATCGCTCGCCGAAAAAACGGCTTCGTCTGCCAGTTGGTGCCCGTGACGGGCCGTATCGGTGTCAGTCGCTGGTCGCGCGCGGCCACGCTGCGTTCGGCTTCCGCGCTCGCGCCGATCTGAGACCCGTCAGCCGCAACCAGGTAGCAGCGCTCGGTGCAATCGAGATCGAGGAGAGCCCGTACGGCGCTCGCGCGATCTGCACCGGCGGACAACGCGAGCACCGCATCCGCGAGCGCAGCGATGTAAGGCTGGAGCCGCACGCGCCGCTGGTCGTGGAATTCGGTGGTCTCGAGGCGGAAATTCCTGAGGAGCCGCACAAACAGTTCGTCGCAGGCGTGCTCGGGCTGCAGCTGCGCTGCCGGCAAAGCGAAGTAATTGCCCTGCATCAGGTCGGCGTCCGCGTCGGTCGCGCAAAGGGCCTCGGCTTCGGTTTCGATTCCTTCCACACATACGAGCGCGCCCGACTCGTGCAGAACCGAGATGATCCCGGCGAACATGCGCCGCGCAAGCGGCTCGACCGTCACGCGGCGCGTCATTTCGCGGTCGATCTTGACGATGTCCGGCTTCAGCCGCCAGATGCGGTCGAAGTTCGAGTACCCCGCGCCGAAATCGTCGATCACGATGAGGCAGCCGATCGTGCGGTAATGCTCGACCGCGGCAACCAGGCGTTTCTCGTCATCGAACGGCGTCTCGATCAGCTCTACGGCCACCCGGTGTGCGGGCAGTCCGTTCTCCTCGAGCATCTGGGCAAATGAGCCGAACCGAATACCCTGGACCGCGATGTACGGGTCGACGTTCAGGAAGAGCCAGCTGTCCTCATTACCCAGCCGCCGGAAGTTCCGCACGTGCACGGCCCTGCACTGCCGATCGAGTTGCATTCGCGGCACACCCGCCGGCGCCTTTGCCAGCAGCTCCGTCGCCAAATAGGCCTTTCCGTTCGAATCGGTCCCGCGGATCAGGCCCTCGTAACCCACTGGCCGGCGATGGGCGAGACTGAAAATCGGCTGGAAATGAGTGAACAAACGAAATTCGGTGGGCAACCCGCCCTCTGCTTCTACGAACAAGGTATCGGGGTGCGGCGGAGCCAGATCGGTCGTGCTCGTGGCGTCCCCTGGCAGGTTCATTGAGTGGCTACTCACTGCATCGAATCGGCGCGGACTCCGCCGACGCGCCACCGAGCGCGGCGGGACGCAGCCCTAGTGAGTCCTGCTTACGGACTTCGCTCGACAGAAAAAGCGCGGGGTCGACGCGCGCGTTGTTGAGGCTGACCGACCAGTGCAGATGCGGGCCGGTCACCCGGCCGGTTTGGCCGACCGCACCGATTCTCGCGCCGCGCGCGACACGGGCGCCCTTCGCAACATCGATGCGGCTCAGATGGTTGTACATCGTGACCAGGCCTTGGCCGTGGTCGAGGACCACGGTGAGCCCGTTGAAGAAATAATCGCCGATCTCGATCACGATCCCCGCCGCGGGCGCGGCGATCGGCGTTCCTTCCGGAGCCGCGATATCCAAGCCGCTGTGGGGCTGCCGCGGCTCGTCGTTGAAGAAGCGCCTCAATCCGAACCCGCCTGAGACGCGCCCCTCCGACGGCAAGTCGAAAGTGAGGGTATCGAGCACGGAATCGCTGAAGGTCGAAAACGCCCGGACCAGCGATTCCTGCTCTCGCGCGATCCGCCGCAGGTCCTCGGGCAGGGGGTCGACCTGACGGCGGTTGGCGAGCGCCACATGCTGGGTTTCGTACTCGCGCTTGCCGACCTTGAAGGGGATCGCGCGCGCGGTTCTCTCGCCGTCGAGCACGGAGAGCTCGTGCGCGCCGGGCCGCAACGCGAGCGGCAAGCCGACCACGGCGTGCCAGACATCCCCTATACGCGCAACCAGCACGCGCTTGCCGTCGAACTCCACCTGGGGAGCCGGCGCGGGGGCCCGCCCGACGCAGACGATCGCGACCCCGCCAGGCACCGGCGCCGTCAGGGGCAAGTCGCCCTGCGAGGCCGACACCGCTGCGGTGAGCGCGAGACCGGTTGCGATCTCACCAAGGAAGTGCAGGGTACGCATTTCGTTCCTTTGGTCGACGACCTCCTATTTTCCCCCGATTTCCGACTTTGCGAACAAGCTCGGATATCATGCCGTGCGGGCCGGCAATCCAACGGTGTGGTCGCGGCGGTCGGGAATTTTCTGCGGTGTGAAAAATGAACGCGCCCCGATGACATGCCCGGGGGCATAATTGCCGGTTCCGGCCGAGCGCATTCCCGCCCTTGCGCGGTGACCTGCGATCCCCCTTTCGCGAGGAACAAAAGATGATCGGCGAGAGCAGTCCCGCGAGCTCCTACAACACTTCGGTGGCGATGGAGTTTTTCCGCTTCGCCGGCAGACCCAAGACCTTCGCCAAGGGCAGGAAGATCTTCTCCGAGAACCAGAAGGGCATTCCGTTTCTGCTCATGCCGAACCGCATGTACCTCCTCCTCGACGGCGAAGTCGGCATATTTTCGAGAGACAAACCCGTGGCCACAGTCCGGCCGGGCCAGATCTTCGGCGAGATGTCTTCGATCGACCAGGGGCCGCGCTCCGGGACAGCCGTGACGAAATCCGCTTGCCGCGTCATCGGGCTCGACAACCGGCAGCTCCAGACAGCCCTCGGGAGATACCCGGAGTTCGCTCTCATGCTGATGAGCGTGATGATCGGCCGCCTGCGCGAATCCATCAGCCGGCTCGCGGGCCCCGGGTCGCCCGTGACCGGAACCCAGCGGAGGAAATCGACACCGCTCCGCAAGGACCTGATCGACGATCTCGGGCGCGCGCTCGGTTCCGACGCCCATCTCAGTTACGAATCCGGGGCCACCATCGTGAGGGAAGGCCAGGTCGGGGTGCTGATGTACGTGGTCCTCAAGGGCAGGGTGGCGATCCGCGTCGGCGGCAACCTGGTGGAGAATGTGGGCCCGAGGGAGCTGTTCGGCGAAATGGCGCTGGTCGATCGCACGCCGCGTCTCGCAAGCGCCGTCGCGGAAAGCAACTGCAAACTGCTCGCGATCAACCGCATCGCGTTTCTCAACCTGGTCAAGCACAGCCGCCGTTTCGCCGCCTCGCTGCTCGCCGCAGTGAGCGCGCGGGCGCGATACACGGCCACGCGTTAGGGCGGAAGACTCATGAAATAAAAACGGCGGCGCAGGCCGCCGTTTTTGCGTTCTGTTTCCGGCAGCTCAGTAGCCGAGCCACTTGGTGAGCACGGCGAGCTGCTGCGGGTCGCCGTTCTCGTAGCCCTTGTAGCCGATCTTCGCGAGGACCTTCTGGCCGGCCTCCGACTTGTCCAGGCCCAGCATCACCGCGCGCACCTTCTCCAGGTTCGTGGGGCTCACTTTCGTCGAGGCGATCATGTGCTTGATCGGAACGGCCTTCGACTCGTAGAGCACCGCGCCGCCCTTTTCCTGCCACTGCTTGACCACCGCGCCGGAAGCCGACACGCCCACGTCGCTGAATCCGTTCTCGACGAAGAAGGGCACCGCGTCCTGATACCGGGTGGTGCGAATCTCCGCCTTGCTCGAGTCGATGCCGAGGTCGCGCATCGTGGCGCGCGTGATCACCGCAGTGATCGAGTCCGGATCGGGCATTCCGAAACGCTTTCCCTTCATGTCTTCCGGCTGCTTCATGTTCGCATCCTTGCTTACGAAGAAACGCGCCTTGTATTCCGTGTACCCCTTGGTGAGCACCACTAGCCGATATTTGCCGTCGCGCAACGATACGAGCGAATGATGAGCCGGGTGCACGAACGCGAGGTCGTACTGCTGCTCGTCCAGCCCCTTCCTGAGGACCGGGTACTGGTCGACCGGGACGACTCTGACGGTCGTCTTGAGCTGTTTTCCGAGCAGGTCGGCCAAATCCTTGTATTTCTCGCGGATCTCCGCGGGCGTGACGTAGTAGGTGACGCCTTCGTTGACCGCGAGAACGAGCTCGGCCTGTGCGGGCGCCGTGGTGAGCAGCGCGACGATGAACGACGCGAGGACGGAGGCGAGCAATCTCATGTTTATTCTCCGAAAATCTGATTTCGACAACCTTGCTTAGAGCAACATACATGCCTGCGTCACGGATATAGAGCCGATCAGGGACGGCCGTAAGCTCCTTGTCAGGTTCGGGGTTCTCCCGGGGGATTCTCAGGCGCTCCGATACTTTTCCTTCGCTCTGCGGGCGAGCGCCATGCCGTGCCCGGGCCGCTCGGGAACGCGGAAGGATCCGTCCCTGCATTCAGGCATCTCTTCGAAAAGGTCGGGCGGCGTCCAGTCGATGAACTCCACGAGGAAACCGTTCGAGAGCGCGCCGACGACCTGCAGCGACAGCTCGTGCGCGACGTGCGGCGCGACCGCGACCTGGTGCGCGGCCGCATGGCGGCCGATACGCATGGTTTCGGAGAACCCGTTGGCGCGGCAGACGTCAGGCATGAGAACCCTCGCGGCGCGGCGCTCGACGAGATCGCGAAACTCGAAGCGCGTGTAGTTGTTCTCGCCGGTCGCGACGGGGATCTTGATCGCGCGCGCGACCTCGGCGCACGCCGCGATGTCGTCGGCGAGCACCGGCTCCTCGTACCACACGAGGTCGAACTCTTCGAGCGCCTGCGCCTGGCGTATGTTCGCGAGCACGTCCAGGCGCTGGTTCACGTCCACCATCATGCGCACGCCGTCGCCCAGCGCGCGACGCACCGCCGCGACGCGTTTCGCGTTCTCGCGCGGGTCGGGATGATGGATCTTCATCTTGTAGTACTTGCAGCCCTGCGCGGCGTACCTTTCCGCTTCGGCGATCAGTTCCTTTTCGCTGTACTTCGACCAGCCGCCGCTGCCGTACGCGGGAATGCGGTCGGTCACCGCGCCCCAGAGCTTGTAGAGAGGCTGCCCCGCGACTTTCCCCGCGATGTCCCACAGGCCGATGTCGAGCGCCGAGAGCGCATAGGCGACGACGCCCTGCTTCTTCATCCCCATGTCCGTGCGGAACATCTTTTCCCACAGGCGCTCGACGAAGAGCGGGTCTTCGCCGACGAGAGCGGGCGCGAGGCGCATCGCTAGATACGCGTGCACGGCCTCCGCGCCTCCTCCGCCGAAGACCAGGCTGTAGCCGAGGCCGTTCACTCCCTCGTCGGTCGCGATCTCCGCGACGACGAGCTTCTGCTGCGCGTAGTTCCGCGCCATCGGCTGCGGAGTGGGAATGGTGAGTACGTAGCTGTCGATGGAGGTGATTTTCATGGCGCTGCGATCCTAGCATCCGATGGCTGTTGCGGCCAAGCTATCGACACCCTGTCATACTTCGCGTTTTTTGTTTTCTCTCATTCATGCCGACCTCCCGTTCGCCTCACGCGCTCCTCTTCATTTTCATCACCGTGCTGCTCGATTCGATCGGCTTCGGCATCATCATGCCGGTCATGCCCACGCTCATCGTCGAGCTGGTAGGCGGCGACCTGAGCGGGGCTGTTCGGACAGTTCTCGGCGCCGGACGCCGCGGTGGTTTTTCCTGGAGCGGCGTTCGCCTGCGCCGCTGTCCTCGCCCTCGCCACACTGCCCTTCATGCGAGGCACGCTGCGCGAGCAACGCGCCAAACGCTAGCCCGCGCGACGCGCAGTGCGGCTAGATGGATCGACCGGCCAGGTCGACGATGAACGCGACACCGTAAGCCACTGCCAGCGCGAGCACGAATACGACCAGGCCGCGCACCAAGGTTTTCGGAATGCCGATCTCGTCCAGGCGACGTCTGATGAAATAGCCCGCGACGAAAAATGCGATCGTTCCGAGCACGAGGCTGAGCATCGGCGCATTGTACCGGCGTCTGATCCGCCGCGATCCCTCCCCGGCTTGCCGAGACCGCCGGAAAGGTGCATTCTGGTGCGCGGAAAAGCATGGGCTCCGGCGAATACGCACCGGAAAAATCAGACTTCCATAGCGGCCCTCGGCCGCATCCAAGGGGGATTCATGAAGACGAGAAAAACTTTGTACTTGGGCGTCGTGGCGAGCGCTCTCGCGGCGCTTCTGGCCGCGTGCCTGAGCACGCAAGGCACGGGCAGCGCCGGTGAAAGCGATATCGGCGGCGTCGTCACCGGTCCGAACGGGCCGGAGGCCGGCGTCTGGGTGGTCGCCGAGACGACCGACCTTCCGACGAAATTCGCCAAAGTCGTCGTCACCGATGATCGCGGGCGTTTCCTCATACCCGATCTTCCCAAGGCGAACTACAGCGTGTGGGTGCGCGGGTACGGGTTGGTCGATTCGCCCAAGGTGAGCAGCACGCCGGGAAAAACTCTAAACCTGACCGCAGTCCCCGCGCCCAGCGCAGCCGCGGCAGCGGAATACTATCCCGGCATGTATTGGTATTCGATGATCAACATCCCTGCCAAGAGCGAATTTCCCGGCACCGGCGAGAAGGGCAACGGCATCTCGTCGAACATCAAGTCGCAGGAGCAGTGGGTCGACACCGTCAAGAACGCGTGCCAGTCGTGCCACTCGCTCGGCAGCAGGGGCATGCGCACGGTGCCGAAGGAATTCGGCCCCGGAATCGCGGGCTGGGCGCGCCGCACGCAATCCGGGCAGGCCATGGGAAACATGGCGCTCGGCCTGGGCTACATGGGAGCGGAAGCGGCATTGAAGAATTTTGCCGACTGGACCGACCGCATCGCGGCGGGCGCGGTGCCTTTCGCCAAGCCGGAGCGGCCGCAGGGCGTCGAGCGCAACATGGTCGTGACGATGTGGGATTTTTCGACGCCGAAATACTATCTCCACGACGGCATCTCGACCGACCGCAACAACCCGCGGCTCAACGCCAACGGCCCGATCTACGGCGCGCCCGAGGAGAGCACCGACCTGATTCCTGCGCTCGACCCGGTCAACCACAAGCCGTACTTCATCAAGCATCCCGTTCCCAATCCCAAGACGCCGTCCTCCACGGAATTGCCGATGCAGCCGTCGGCCTACTGGGGCAAGGAGCCGATCTGGGACGGCCACTCGAGCATTCACAACGCGATGATGGATAGCGAGGGGCGGGTCTGGTTCACGGCCAGGATCCGGCCGGCGCCCAACCCGGATTTCTGCAAGAAAGGCTCCGATCATCCCTCCGCGAAAGTCGCCCCGCTGGACGCGTCGGCGCGCCAAGTCTCCGTCTACGATCCAAAGACCGGCAAGTGGCAGCATGTCGATACCTGCTTCTCCACGCACCACCTATACTTCGGCCACGATGCCAACAGGACGCTGTGGCTGAGCCAGGGCGGCCCGCAGGCCAGCGTGGTCGGCTGGGTGAACACCAAGATGTTCCTCGAGACCGGCGACTCGGCGAAATCGCAGGGCTGGACGCCCGTCATCGTCGACACCAACGGCAACGGCAGGCGTGACGAGGGCGACACCCGGCTGACGGCCGGTTTCTACGGCATCATGCCGAGCCCGGTGGACGATTCGGTATGGGGCCAGTCGATGGGCATCGGCTTCGGGCGCTTGGACCAGCCCGGCTATCTCATTCGTCTCGTGCCGGGACCCAATCCGTCGGAAACCACGCTGGCCGAAGTCTATGTGCCGCCGGAGGGCGCATGGAGCCCGCGCGGTATCGACATGACCACCGACGGCGTCGTCTGGGTGCCGCTCGCGAGCGGGCACATCGCGAGCTTCGACCGCAGGAAATGCAAGGGGCCTCTGAACGGACCCGGGGCGGCGAACGGCAAGCTATGTCCGGAAGGCTGGACGCTCTACAGAATGCCCGGCCCGCAGTTCAGGGGCCTGGACTCTTCGGGCAGCGCGAACCATGCCTATTACATCTGGGTGGACCGCTACAACACCCTGGGACTGGGGGCGAACGTGCCGATCGCCTCGGCCAACGGCGCCGAGTCGCTGCTCGCGGTGGTCGACGGCAAAATGGTGGACCTGCGCGTGCCGTATCCGCTGGGCTTCAACACCAAGCTCGTGGACGGCCGCGTCGACGACCCGAGCGCCGGCTGGAAAGGCAAAGGTCTGTGGACGATGTCAGGCACGCGCACCGTGTTCCACAACGAGGGCGGCACGCAGAACCGGCCCAAGGTCTACAAGATCCAGATTCGTCCGGATCCCCTGGCGAACTGACAGCACATCCTTCCCAAAACAAAACGCCCCGGGATCTCCCCGGGGCGTTTTTTTCCGCAAGCCACGCAGCCCCGACCGGCTGCCGACATTCAACCCCAAGGAGGATTCGCCATGAACGAAGAGAAACCCGCTCGCAGCTCCGCCGCGCTCGCCGCCCTTGCATTCGGCGCGCTTGCCCTCGCCGCCGCGCCCGCCTGGGCGCAAAGCGGCAACCATCTGGAAATCATCCACCACCCGAACTACGACAAGAGCGTGTTCATGCCGTTCTCGCCCGCGATCAAGGTGAAGAGCGGCAAGATCCTCTGGCTCGCCGGCGGCACCGCGCTGCCCGTGTACCACGACCATCCGCACAAGCGCGAGCAGATCCTCAAGTACCTGACGAACGACCTGGAGGGTCAGGTGCGCCAGACGATGGACGGCATCATGGAAACGCTGAAGGCGGCGGGCGCCTCGCCCAAGGACGTGGTGCACGTATTCATCTTTCGCGCTCGCCCGCGCATGGGCGACATCGGCAAGGCGAGCGCGGTGGTGAACTCCTACTTCGCGCCCCATAACCACAAGCCGACCACGACCAACCTCGCAGTGCTCGAGCTGGGCGAGCCGGAGCAGCTGGTGGAGATCCAGGTCGTCGCCGTGGTGGATTGATCCGCCGGAGACGTTCGCCGCGCGCCGCTATACCTTCAGCCGCGGCGATCCTTCGTCGGCCATGCTCCGACCGAGATCGGCCGCGTAGCGAACAGCGCCTTTCGCGGTTTCGAACAGCGGGGTCAGCCCGGGAAACGACTGGCTCTTCGACAAGGCGTTCGCACACGCCATCCGCGTCATCGTGAGCCGGGGCTGCCACTTGTTCCCGTCCCCGAGGCGAAACGCGCTCGCCTCGATCAAATATCTCCCGCGCTCCTCGCGCTGCATGGCCATGAATCTCCTTCCTTGCAGCGATCACGGTAACACATTTACGGATCGCTCGAAGGCCGGGGAGGGGTCAAACAGTTTTCAAATCGACCGCAGAGGTCTTGCCGTTCTGCCCTTGTTCGAGCTGGTAGGAGATCTTTTGATTCTCGTTGAGAGTGCCGAGTCCGGCGCGCTCCACCGCCGAGATGTGCACGAACACGTCCTTGGACTTGTCGTCAGGCTGAATGAAGCCGAAACCCTTGCTCGGGTTGAACCATTTCACGGTGCCGATAGGCATGGATGCTCCAAGTATGAAGTCGCCCCGCGCCGGAGTGCGCGGGGCATCAAATTGTCGGTGGGAGAAACCAGAATCGATGCAGCCCGAAAGGGATGCAGAGGACTGACCCAAGTGGAATTCGATCCGCCAGTATAGCAAGGACGCAGGCGAAGCGCGTTGGAGTCGGCGGCGGAAACGAAAACGGCCAGAGCGCGCCCCGGCCGTCTTCGCCGAAATCACGCTTGGTCTTCAGGTGCCGCGCCCCCACAAGCCGCAGTAGCGCCGCGTCACGAACTGCAGGTTGTTCTCGTAGCCGGGCCATTTCTCGTACTTCGGCAGCTTGACCTCCTTCTCCGCCGGTTCCCAGCATTTCCCTTCGCGCGCCGCGGCCTTCACCGCCGCCGAGGCGTCCTGCAGGAAAGTGAGCTGGTCCTGCACATCTTGCTTGGTCCCCAGCCGGTCGCCCGGCCCGGGATGGCCGGGGACGAGGCGCTCCCAGTCCATCGCCAGCACCTGCTTGATCGACTGCTCCGCCTCGAGCGGATAGAAGTCGATCATGCCGCGGCCCGGCACCGACCCGACCGGGAGGAAGTCCACCACGAAAAGGATCTTCTCCTTCGGCAGGCGCATGACGAGCGAGCTGTCGGAGTGGTTGAGACCGAGATAGGTCAGCTCGAGCGCGGTGCCGCCGAGCGTGATCGTCCTCTTCTCGTCGAACGTCTCGTCGGGCAGCGGCGTGGCCGGATCCCCGAGGACTGCGAGGCGCTCCTTCGCCTTCCTGTGGGAGACGATTTTCGCGCCGGCATCCTTGAACGCCTGGCCGCCGGCGACATGATCGTAGTGGTGATGGCTGTAGACGAGGTACTTGATCGGCTTGTCGGTGACCTTCCTGATCTCGGCGACGTAGGTCGCTCCGCCGGTCGGGCGCCCGTAGGCGACCGGGTCGGTGGCGATCACGCCGTCCCGGGTGACGACGAACATCGCCTGGTGATTGCCGTTGCGGAAGATGTATACGCCTTCCGTGGCGTCGACCTTCGTCGTCGCGATCTGCGGGCGTGCCGGCGCCTGCGACCAGACCGCGGAAGCGGCCGCCGCCAGTCCGCAGGCAAGAGCTGCAAGAAATATGCGTTTCATGTCTCCTCCTTGTGTGATTGTGTAATGCCCTGGTAAAACAGGTCGCGGGCCGCGATTATTCCCCTTGGACCGGGCCTGTTTCGCAATGCTACTTGGAATGCCCTGGCTTGTCCCCTGCAAAGGCTCCTGCCCTCCGGCGCAGCGCGCTACACTTCTCCATGCTCGAATCGCCGCGCCGCATCATCCACGTGGACATGGACGCGTTCTATGCGTCGGTGGAGCAGCGCGACTACCCTGAGCTGCGCGGCCGGCCGGTTGCGGTCGGCGGCCCGGCGGAGTCGCGCGGCGTGGTGGCCGCCGCGAGCTACGAAGCGCGCGCCTTCGGCGTGCGCTCGGCCATCCCGATGGCCCGCGCGCTGCGCCTGTGCCCCGAGCTCGTCATCGTGCGGCCCGACTTTGCGCGCTACCGCGCGGTCTCGCAGCAGGTGATGGCGATCCTGCGCTCCTGTACCCCGCTCGTCGAGCCGCTGTCGCTCGACGAGGCCTACCTCGATGTCACCGACAATCTCTGGGGCGAGCCGCTCGCGAGCAATGTCGCGAGGAAGCTGAAAGCGCTCATTCGCGGGGAACTGAATCTCAGCGCCTCCGCGGGCGTCGCGCCCAACAAGTTCCTCGCCAAGATCGCCTCGGGCTGGAAGAAGCCCGACGGGCTCACCGTGATCGCGCCCGAGAGAGTCGAGGAGTTCCTTCGCGAGCTGCCGGTCGAGGCGCTCTCGGGCGTGGGCCCCGTCACCGCGAAAAAGCTGCGCGCGATCGGCATCGAGCGGCTGCTCGACGTGCGCGCGGCGGAGGACGAGCGGCTGCACGGCGCGGTGGGAAGCCTCGCCGGCTGGTTGAAATCCCTCTCGCGCGGAGAGGATCCGCGCCTGGTCGAGCCCGACCGGCAGAGGAAATCGCTCTCCGACGAGAACACCTACGAGAAAGACCTCACCGACCTCGAGCAGATCCGCGGCGAGATCGAGCGCATCGCGCGCCGCACCGCCGAAGGGCTGGCGAAGAGGAAACTGCGCGCACGCACCGTGACCATCAAGGTGCGCTACGCGGATTTCACCACGATCACGCGCAGCCACACCGCGGACGCGCCCACGTGCGATGCGGCCGAGATCGCCGCGCGCGCCCTGGCGCTGCTCGAGCGCACCGACGCCGCGCGCCGGCCGGTGCGCCTGCTCGGCGTCGGAGCTCACGGGCTGCTCGAAGAGAGCGAGAGCCTGCCTGTTCCGGGCTCGCTGCCGTTCTGACTTGTCAGATGCAGTTTGCCCTGCAAACAAAGGAGGCGACATGATCGACCGCCGCGAGTTCCTGAAGATTGCCGGCTTGACGGCCGCCTGGCCTTGCGCCGGCGCATGGGCGCAAGGCTCCGGCGTCCTCGTCAACGATCTGCACTCGCAGCTCAATCCGACCCGCGTCGATCGCGTCGTGGAACCGGAGACGCTCGATGCCGCACGCGCGGCGATCGCTGGCGCCAAGGACGAGAACCGTGCGGTGTGCATCGCGGGCGGCCGCCACGCGATGGGCGCTCAGGCCTTCGCCACCGACGGCGTGCTCCTCGACATCCGCAAGCTCGACCGCGTGCTCGGCTTCGACATGGAGCGCGGACGGATCGAAGTCGAGTCCGGAATGCAATGGCCGAAGCTCTTCGCCGAGCTCACCCAAGCGCAGCGCGGGCGCGAGAAGCAGTGGGGCTTCGCGCAAAAACAGACCGGCGCCGACCGCCTCACCATGGGCGGCTGCCTCTCGGCGAACGTGCACGGACGCGGCCTCACCCTTCCGCCTTTCGTGGGCGACGTCGAATCGTTCAAGCTGCTCGACTCGGGCGGCGATCTCAGGAACTGCAGCCGCACCGAGAACCCGGAGCTCTTCCGTCTCGCGATCGGCGGCTACGGCCTGTTCGGGTTCATCTATTCGGTGACGCTGCGTCTCGTGCCGCGGCGCAAGCTCGAGCGCGTGGCCCAGGTGCGCGACATCGCGGAGCTCCCCGCGGCCTTCGCCGGCCGCATCCGCGACGGCTTTCTCTACGGCGATTTCCAGTACTCGATCGACGAGAGCTCGGATGGCTTCCTTCGCCGCGGCGTCTTCTCCTGCTACAGGCCGGTAGCCGATTCGACGCCGATCCCCGCGGCGCAGAAGGAGCTCGCGGAACGCGATTGGACCAACCTCCTCCTTCTCGCGCACACGGACAAGGCCGCCGCATTCAAGCGCTACGCAAACTATTACCTCGCGACCAACGGGCAGGTGTACTGGTCGGACGAGCACCAGATGAGCATCTACCCCGACTACTACCACCGCGAGATCGACCGCAGGCTCAAGACGAAGGCGACCGAGGCGATCACCGAGATCTATTGCGAGCGCAACGCGCTCGAGCGCTTCATGGTCGACGTGGCCGCGGACGCGCGCCGCAACGAGACCGAAATCATCTACGGCAGCGTCCGCTGGATCGAGGCGGACCGCGAAAGCTTCCTCGCCTGGGCGAAGAAGCCCTACGCATGCGTGAGCTTCAACCTGCACGTGGACCACACGCCCGGGGGCATCCGCCGCGCCTCCAACGCGTTCCGGCGCCTGATCGATCTGGGAATCAAGTACGGCGGCAGCTACTACCCGACCTACCACAAGTATGCGACGCGCAAGCAGGTCGAGACCTGCTACCCGCAGTTCGCCGAGTTCCTGAAGCTCAAGCTCAAGCACGATCCCGCGGAAGTCTTCCAGAGCGACTGGTACCGCCACTACCGGAAGATGTTCGCGAGCTGAAGGCGCGACGATCGACGAGCCGACGACCGTGCCCGCCGATTACGCCTCCAGCGGCTCGATCAGCTTCTCGCTGTCTTCCTCGGTGCGGTTGATGCCGCGCCCCACACGGACGAGCTCGAAATCGATTTGCGCGTGCTCCTCGATCAGCGCGGCCGCCCGGGCCGGATCGGTCTGCGCCGGATCGAGCCATTGCGCGTGCACCTCGTCGGGCAGCACGACCGGCATGCGCTCGTGGATCTCGCCCGCGCGCCCCGCGCCCGGACGCGTCAGGACGGCGCAGGTCAGGGTCGGTTCGGGATCGCCCGGGTCCCTCCATCTGGACATGAGTCCCGCGAAGCAGAACGGACGGCGGTCCTTGCGCGCGATGTAGTAGGGCTGATTGACCTTCACGACTTCGCCCGTCGCCTTGTCCACGCGCATCTCCTCGCGCCATTCGTACCACCCGAGCGCGGGCAGCAGGCACCGCGCGCGCGAGAAC
>WNGC01001689.1_pt1 | contig 35897 bp, 39 predicted proteins | sample 5400051 | NCBI WGS metagenome assembly WNGC01 (sample SAMN13153368, study PRJNA577476) | soil metagenome | isolation source: 20 cm soil or saprolite under grassland replicate 2 | place: USA:California | collected 2016-06-15
GACGTTGCGATTGTCTTCGCCCGCCTGGTTGGCGCAGCCGAGAATGACATCGTCGATCGACGCCGGATCGATTCCGGAACGCTCGACGACTGCCTTGATGGGGACCGCGGCGAGATCATCCGGCCGCACAGTTGCCAGAGACCCCCCGTGCTTACCGACGGGCGTGCGTAAAGCCACGCTGACGAACGCTTCGCGTGTCACGTTTCCCGTTTCCCGTTTCCCGTCACAGCGCGACCCACACCGTCTTCGTCTCCAAGTAACCATCCAAGGCTTCACGTCCAAGATCTCGCCCAAAGCCTGAAGCCTTGAACCCGCCAAACGGCGCGCCCGAATCGTAGAAGTTGTACGAGTTGATCCAAACCGTGCCGGCGCGAATCGCTTTCGCCGCGCGATGCGCCTTCTGGATGTCCTTCGTCCAGATTCCAGCGGCGAGGCCGTAGATCGTGTTATTCGCGAGCTTCACACCCTGTTCGAAATCCTCGAAGGTCAGCACGGCGAGCACCGGGCCGAAGATCTCTTCGCGCGCAATCGTCATTTCAGGCTGCACGCGGTCGAACACCGTGGCTTCGACGTAATAGCCCTTGCCGTTGGGCTTCGCCGCCTTCCCACCGGCCACGAGCTGAGCCCCTTCGTCCACACCCTTCTTGATGTAGGAGAGCACCGTCTCCTGCTGTTTCTTAGAGACGAGGGCGCCGAGCCGGGTGTTCTTATCGAGCGGATCGCCGGGGGTCATCTTCTTGGCCCCCTCGGCGAGCTGCTCGATCACCTGCGCATGCACCGATTTCTCGACCAGCAGGCGCGACCCCGCGGCGCACACTTCGCCCTTGCCGTAGAAGATCCCCGTCTGCGCGCCGCGCACGGCAGCCTTCAGATCGGCATCCGCGAAGATGATGTTCGGACTCTTGCCGCCCAGCTCCAGCGTGACGCGCTTGTTCGTCTCCGCCGCCATCTTCATGATCTGCCGGCCAACCTCGGTGGATCCCGTGAACGAGATCTTGTCGACATCGGGATGCCGCACGAGCGCGGCGCCGGCAGTCGATCCTCCTCCACAAACGACATTAAACGCCCCCGCAGGCACGCCAGCCTCGAGCGCGATCTCGGCAAAGAGCAGGGCCGTGAGCGGCGTCTCCGAGGCAGGCTTCAGGACGACCGTGCAGCCGGCCGCGAGGGCAGGGGCGAACTTCCAGCTCGCGATGTTGAGCGGGAAGTTCCACGGCACAATCGCCCCGACGACCCCGATCGGCTCGCGGAGCGTGTACGTAAGGAAGGGCCCTTCGACCGGAAGCGTGGCGCCGACGATTTTGTCCGCCCACCCCGCGTAGTAGCGGAGCGTATTGATCGTCATCCCGATTTCAATCTTCGACTCGAAGAGCGTCTTGCCGTTCTGGGCCGTCTCGAGCCGGGCGACTTCGTCGAGCCGCGCTTCGAGCAGGTCGGCCGCCTTAAAGAGGAGTCTACCTCTCTTCCTCCCTGACATCTCCCTCCATGCTTGCGATTCAAAGCAAGCCTTTGCTGCGCGAACCGCATTGTCGACATCGGCCGCGTCGCCGGCGGCGACATCGGCGAGGTTCTCCTCAGTCGCCGGGTTTTCGACCGGGAATCGCTTCCCGGAGGCCGCCGGCCGCCACTCGTTATTAATGAAGAGGTCGGTCTTCACTTCCCCTTGAACTCCGCCATCCGCTTCTCCTGGTTCGCCGCGATCCCCTCTTTGGCATCGTCGCTCTGGAACAGCTGCTGCTGCAACTCGCGCTCGATGGCGAGGCCGCTCTCGAACGGCACCTCGGCGCCGGACTGAACGGAGCGCTTGATCAGGCCGACCGCCTTGGAGGCCTTGTGGGGTGGGCAGAATTGCTTCGCGTAGAGCAGGACCTGGTCCCAGAAGTCCTTGGCGTCGAACACCTCGTTGACGAGCCCGATCTCCTTGGCGCGATCGAAGGAGAACAGCTCGCCCTTGACCATGAGCTCGATGGCGAGTGATTTGCCTACGATGCGCGCGAGACGCTGGGTGCCGCCGGTGCCCGGAAGCACGCCCAGGTTCACTTCCGGCAGACCGATCTTGCCCGCGTTCTCCTTGGCGATCCGCAGATCGCACGCCATGGCGATCTCGAGCCCGCCGCCGACGGTGTGGCCGTTGAGCGCCGCAATCGTGAGCTTCGGCGTCTGCTCCATGCGGTTCAACGTCTCATTGGCGTGCAGGCAGAAGAAGTATTTGAATCGCGGGGTCACCTTGTTCAGCATCCCGATGTTGGCCCCGGCGGAGAAAAACTTGTCGCCGTGGCCACGCAGGACGATGACGTGCACGTTGTCGTCGAACCGCGCCCGCAAGATCGCCTCGTCGAGCTGGTGCATCATTTCATAGGTGTACGTGTTCGCGGGAGGATCGTCGAGCTCGATGATCGCGAGCCCATCCTCGGTGCGGTATTGAATGAGCGCCTTGATTTGCGGTTCGGTCATAGTTGCCATGAGATTACTTAGCCTCCTGATGAGTCTCGACGAAGCCGCCGAGGAAGATGCTCGCCATGAGATCGGCCAGCCGGGCGGGATCGATTTCGCCGGCCGGGTCGTACCAGTTGTAAATCCAGTTCATCATGCCGAAGAGGATGTACGTCGCCGCGCTGCGATCCACCGCGCCCTGCTCGGGCGCGGCGTCTTTCAGAACGGACTCGAGCAGATCGACGTAGCGCCGTTTGATCGCGCTGACGCCACGCGGCGACGCCTCATGCGACAGCACCTTCATTTCCGCCATGTGGTTCGCGAAGAATTCGACATGGTGGCGGATGAAGGCCTGGAGCTTCTCCTGCGGATCGCTGGCGCCGGCGACGGCCTGCCGCGCCCCTTCCAGGACCTGGGTGAAACAGCGCTCCTGGATGAGAGCGAGCAGATCCTCCTTCCCGCGCACGTAGTAGTACATGCCGGCGAGCGACATGCCGCTCGCGGCCGCGAGATCCCGCATCGTGGTGGGGTGGTAGCCCTTGTCCGCAAAGACCCGGGCGGCGCGGGCGAGCAGATGGTCTAAGCGCTCGTCGTATGGTCGCATGGTTTCGAACGTTTGTTCGAATTCGGAAGGTATCTTCGAGGCACGGTGATGACAAGGGCGCCCTTAATATTCCAACAGTTCCCACGTCCACCGACAAACGACATCGATGGCGCACCCTCAGCTGCGAACCGAGACGTCCAGCGACGCCGCGCTGATTCGCGCGTGGCAAGCCGGGGATGAACAGGCCGCGGCCGAGCTCGTCGCGCGCCACGCCAGGCCCTTGGCGCGGTTTCTCGCGGGGGCGGGAGCGCCCGATGCCGACGTGGACGATCTCGTTCAGGAAGCGTTCATCCGCGCGTTTCGCGGCGTCGATCGATTTCGCGGGCACTGCCAGTTTCGCACATGGCTGCTGACGATCGGCGGAAATGTGCTGAAGGACTTTGGGCGGCGCGCAGCTCGGCGCAAGGTCATGCCGCTCGATGAAAGCGTTCGGGATGTCACCGGCGATCCGCACGAGCATGCGGAGGCGAGTGAAGTTGAAGCCTTGCTCGCGGCGGGGCTGAAGCAGTTGCCGCGGCTGCAGCGCGAGGTGTTCCTGCTGCGGGCGCAGCAGGGGCTCGAGTACGCAGAGATCGCGGCCGCGTTGGCGACGACGCCGGGAGCAGCCCGGGTCCATTATCACCATGCGGTCAGACGGCTCAAGGAGATCGTGGAATGAACGACGAAGCCAGGCTGGAGAGTCTTGCCAAGAGGCTCGGTGCGTCAGCCGCAGAGCGCCTCGATGTCGAGGCCACGGCTCGCAAGGTGGTGGCACGGCTGCGTGAGCAGCCCGTGCGACGCACGATTTGGGTGCAGCAGACCTGGCTCCGCATCGCCGCCGCTGTCCTCATCGTCGTGGGCGGAGCGGCCGTCGCCTCCCGCCTCCCCCGAGGGTCGGGGGGGAGCTTTGGCCCCGGCGGCGAGATCAGTCCCGCGCACGGCGCCCACTTCGTGGCCGATGATCTGAGCGATCTCTCGACGGACCAGTTGCGGGACGTGCTCGCGACGTTCGACGAGCTCGTGAACAGTGACAGTGTTGCCGTACCGGAGGGTAGTACCGATCTCCGTGAACTCGATGCGCGACAGCTGCGTGCTGTGCTGCGCTCTTTGGAGGGATAGATGAAGCGACATGTGGTACTCAGTCTGGCCGTCCTGCTCGCGCCCGGACTGGCGGCGCAGCAGCGCGATACCGTCGTGCAGCGAGGCGACAGTGCGGAAGCGGGACGGTTGCGCACGCAGATCGAGGACAAGTTCCGGGGGCGGGTGCAGGAGGAGCTCAAGCTGTCGCCGGACCAGGTGACGAAGCTGCGGGCAACGCAGGAGCGGTACAACGGACGCCGGCGGACCGTGATGCAGCAGCAGCTCGAGCGTCGTCGCGCACTCGAGGATCAGATGCAGCCAGGGATCGCGGCGAACTCCGACAGCGTCCGCAAACTGATGGATGGGATTCAGACGGGGCGCGCCGAGATGCTCAGGATCGAGCAGGATCAGGATCGCGAGATGGCGGGCTATCTCACGCCGGTGCAGCGCGCGCGCTACCAGCAAATGCGCGAGCGATTCATGCAGCGGATCGGGGAGATGCGGATGGAGCGGCGAGAAACCCGGGGGATGCGTCCTGGGATGCGTCCCGGAATGGTGCCGCGTCCAGGAGTTCGGGGAGGGCGGGGAGGGCGGCGCCGGGGGATTTGATTGGCGCCGTGCATTTGATGTAGGGGCGCAGCATGCTGCGCCCCTACTGTTTGTTTCCCAGCCGGCGGTGCGCTAGCTGAGCGCCTTACTCAACTGCACGCAGCGGCCCAGCAGGGTCGGATCATCCAGCTTGGCCCCACTGCCATCGAGGAATCCGGCCAGGATCCACGGGTTGCCCCCCACGCCGCCTTGCACCGGCTGTTTGGGGAACGTGAAGCTCATCCCTGGCGGGATGATGGAGAGGGTCTGGCTGCGAACCGCCTCGTGCGGGCCGCCCACCGGATTGTCGTTGTTCCGGAAGATGACCTGGGCGCCCAGACCTTCGTACGCCAGGCTGGCATCCATGCTGATGAACGGCCCCGGGCTGTTCTCGCAGCCCGTGACTCCGAACTCGGCGAACGCCGATCCCGTCGTGACCCCCGCGTGCGTGAAGCCGTAACGGGAACCCTGGACGCAGCGACCGAGGTAGATCTCGCCGCTGATCGGGTTCCCGGCGGCGTTCACGAACTGCACCCAGATGAACGGGTTGCCGCCGACGCCACCGAGCACCGGCTGCTTCGGGATCGTCATCGTTTGCCCCGCCGGCTGCAGCGCGATGTCCACCTGCTTGTCGACGGTGTAGTCGTGTGTGCCCTTCAGGTTATTGCTGAAGGTCATCTCCACACCGAAGCCACCGAGCGCGGCCAGGCCATCGAGCGTGATGTTCGGGCCGGGGTTGTTACTGCAGTCCGTGACCGTGAGGGCGGCGTTCACGCTCACAGGTAACGGCAGCTCGGTGATGTTGATGTGGGGCAGGGACGAGGTGGAGGCAAACGAGGGAGCGAGCGGCTGGCGTGAATCCTCGCGACACGCGCCCGTCAGGAGCAAGGCGCCCGCAAGGGCGAGGAACGTGCTCGTACGCATGATTCGCTTCTCCTTTTGCACGAAGATGGTTCCCAGAACTGCAGGAGCTTCCGGTCGCTCTTGTCACGGCAATCCGTGTGCCGAGTGAATGGGAGACATGCACGCACGACGGACGAAGAACTTGTGCTGGTCTGTAGCGATTGGCTGACATACGTGTGGACCGTCGGCGACCACGAAATCTGTGGTCAGCTAGCGTCGCGTCCTGGTGCGTTACCTGGCGAGGGGTTCGAGCATCTCACAGCTTCCGAGGGTCGCTTGACGGGTTCTTGATGCAGCACCCGTATGTTGCGGCGTCCTTCTCAAGGCTGCCCGCCATGCAACTCCCGAAATGGTCGTCCCTCGCCCTGCTTCCCACGCTGACGGGCTGCGCCACCGTCGGCATGATGAAAGAACTGCCGCCGGACGTCGGCAGGCTCGCCGTCTATGCGGCGCCGCCGGATACACTGGTCGCCGCGGCCGAGGAGGCGATCGTGCAGCAGCACCTGCGCCTCGCCGACACCAGCTGGCCGGATGCCGATACCCGCGTCATGATCGCAAGCCGGCCGCCCGGGCTCTTCTCCAATGGCGAGTACGTGCGTGTGCGAATCTCCCGCGACAGTGGGGGGCTGATGGCCGTCCGGATCGTATCAAAATCCGGCTATCTGCTCGACTGGGGCCACCGCGACGGCGCGCCTCACCTCTTCGAGGAGATGGACACGCGGCTCAGTGCGGCCGCGCTGGGGCCATGGCCCGGGTCGCGTGTGCGGGCGACACCGCGCGGAGCGAGTCCGATCATCGGCACAGTTGCGCGCGTGACCGCCGACACCCTCGTCCTGGGAGGAGGCATCGGAAATACGACCGTGCTGAGAATCCCGGCTCTCGATGGCCTGGCGGTCAGTCGCGGCAGCTATCGACACGTCCGCGAGGGCGCGCTGATTGGCGTGCTCGTTGGTGCACTAATTGGCGGCGTGCTCGGCGGTCAGTCGGAAGAGACCAGTTCCTACTATCAGGGCCTCAATGCTTTCGCCGGAGTTCTCGTCGGGGCCGCGGCGGGCGGCGTAGTCGGTGGCGTCGCGGGCGCAAGCTTTCGGACGGAGGTGTGGAGTCCCGTGCCGATTCACTAACGCACTGCACTCGGCTTCCGTCTATATTCCGCCACTCGCCCGAGTGGCGGAATGGCAGACGCAACGGACTCAAAATCCGTCGGGGGCAACCCCATGAGAGTTCGACTCTCTCCTCGGGCATCAGCCATGCTCTGGTGGGTCTCAGTGACGTGGACGCAGCTCGCGGCCGCGCAGCAACTCTCGCTTCGTGGCCTCGTCGTGGCTGCGGAATCCGGCGATCCGCTCGGCTTCAGCATCGTCACACTGCATCCCGGTTTCGGTCAACGCTTCACCGACGCGCGCGGCACATTCGCGTTCGACCTCCCGCAGCCCGGCCCCTACGTCCTCAGCGTGCGTCAAATCGGGTACGCGCCACGCGACACCCAGCTCGTCATCTCGGGCGACAGCGCGACGACCGTGCGGATTGTCCTGCACCACCTCGCGATCGAACTGCCGCCGGTCACGATCGCGGCCAACCGGTGCACCGACCCCGGTCCTCCTGACTCAAGCGATGCGGCACTGCGCGCCGTCTTCGACCAACTCCAGGAAAACGCGCGACGCCTAGCGCTACTCGCCGACTCCTATCCTTTTCGCTACACGTTCGAGCTCACCGACCGAACGGTGAGCCAGCGCGGCGACACGGGGCCACCCGTGACGCGCAGACTGGAGTTCTCCAGCGACCAGGCGCGCCATCACCCCTACGCGGTCGGCCGCGTAGTCGAGCGGGCGTGGGGCCCGTGGGGATCTCCCGACAGCGTGCTCGTAATCCGCAGCGCCGAACTGGACGACCTGGGGAACCCCGACTTCATCGCGACCCACTGCTTCCATCTTGCGGGCCGCGACACGATCGGCGGCGAAACGCTGGTGCGCATCGATTTCGAACCGGCGATACGCGTTCGCCCGGCGGATATGGCTGGCGCAGCGTACCTCGACCCGACTACCTATGCGCTCCGGTATACCACGACCTGGCTTACAAAACCCGAGCGATCGTCGTTGATCAACGTGCGCGCCGTGACTTTCCGCACGCGCTTTCGCGACATCGCGCGCGGTGTGCCACTTCAGGACTCGCTCACGGCCGTTACGACGTACCGGTTCGGCAAGCCGCCCAACATCCAAACGCAACGCACTGTGGACGTTCGGTTCCGTCGCGAGCCACCTCCACCCTAGCCCTAGGCCTCTAGGCCCCAGCCCCTAGCCCCTTGCGCCCCGCGGCGCGACGGGGGGATATGGGGGCCTCTCAGGAGGCACCCATGACTCTGCCGGTTCTTGCCTTGCTCCTTCAGGCTGCGACGACTCAGGCTCCTACGGCTAGCGTCCCCGCGTGGACCGTCCACCTCAGCGGCGACATCCGCTGGCAACAAACCACCCCGGCCGGCGCGCTCCTCGTCTCCACGGACGGCGCGCTCGCGGCCGTGGACATCGATCGCGGCCAGATCGCCTGGCAAAAACCGGAGCTCGGCGGCCTGCCGGTCGACAGTGTGCACATGATCGAAGGCTCGTTGCTGATGGAAGCGGCGAAACCCGGCCTGTCGCTCATCTTCGATCCCGTGACGGGGACGGTGCTCTTCGACTCGCGCCGACTCAGCCTCACCCGCGTCGTCACGCGACGCGTGCTGCCACAGAGCGGCACGCTGCTCGTGCACGGGCAACGCGCCTCGGGGCCGCCGCTCGTCGCGCTGTACGACCTCGCCACCGGCACGCAGCGTTGGGTCAGCGAATCGCTGTTCCAACAGACCGAGCAGAAGCGCGGGGGCCTGGGCGGCCTGATGCAGGGACTCGTACGGATGGCATCCGCGGCTACGACGCTCGAGGTCCTGCAGGCCGGCCCCGACGTCATCGTCGTCCATACCTTGATGGGCCTCCGGGCCCTCGATGCGAAAACCGGGGCCATCCGCTGGACGGCCACACTGCCGATGGCTCGCTCCGGCGCCGTCCCGCATCTCGTCAGGCTTTACCCGTCGCTCACCAAGTCCGACCGCATCTACGCGAGCTACGACGACCGTCTCATGGCCTTCCGTCTCGCTGACGGCCAGCCGCTCTGGGCGAAGCCGGCCAATGTGGACGGTTGGATCCGCGACATCGTCCAGCATCCGGCCGGGATCATCATGCTGCCTGAAGGTCCGCCGCCAGATCAGGCGACCGGCAACGTCCGCATCATTAACGGCGTCGTGCAGACCGGGCTCAACGTCGCGCGCTACGAGGACGGCTCGATGATCGCGGCCAAGCCGGTCCGGATGCGCGGCACAGTCAAAGACGCGCTGATCACCGGCGACGCGGTCGTGCTCGCGGTGGATGCGGAGTCCAAGACGTTCGTCAACGTGCTGAACGTCGCGACCGTGACCTTGCGACTGCCGAAGGACGTGAAGATCAAGGGTCAGCTCGACTACGCCGAGTTGACTCCTGCGGGACTGTTGTACGTGTCGCGCTCCGATGCTTCCACGAACGGCGAAGCCAACATCATCGATCTCGCGAGCGGCGAGCCAAAGTATAAGGACGCCGTCGAAGGCACCAAGTCATCCGCGATGCTGCACGCGGCGGATGGCCGCACGCTGTACGTATTTGCGGGCAAGGACCGCCATCTCTACGCGATCGATCGTCAGGACGGTACGTACCGCGCGCTCGGCGGCGAGATCAAGTTCCAGGGAAATGAGGATCCCACCGCGCTGGAAGTCCGGCCCGCGGGCATCGTCGTGAGCTCCTCGCAAAATCTCGCGATTGTCGGCCGCGACGGGCAGATCAAACAGCAGGTCTACAATCCCGCGCCCCAGCTCCCGGGGCTCTTACGAGCGCTCTACCGGATCAACTCGGTCCGCGCGGGTCTCTACGGCGCGGCCGCCTCGGCCTATGGCGACGCATTTGCCCAGATGTCGCGGCAAGCGACCGACACCACCGCCAAGCGTCTCACCGCCCAGATGGCGACCGCCTACTCGCAGGGCGGGGCACAACTGACGGGCTATTCCAGTCAGGCTTCCGCGATGGCGTCGAAGCGGTTCAAGGCATCACTGGCGACACCGGGGTCAGTCTTCATGTTGACGCGCTCGCCCGATGGCAACGGCAACGTGCTATTACAGATCGACAAGGACAGCGCGCAACCGCGCTCACGCGTGGACCTCGGAAAACAGCGCGAGCCCGTGTACGCGGTGGACGATATTGCGGGGATGTTGTTCCTGCAGACAACGTCGGGGACGCTGGCCGGCTATCGACTCTAGGGTCCGGTGACCGTGGTAATCGAAAACGCCCCGCTCGTCACGGCCGCGGCGCCGCTGGCGCTCGCCTGCAACGTATAGGTCCCGGCCTTATCGATGGCGAGGTTGCTGAAGCTCGCGATACCGTTGCTCGGTGTTACCACGGTCGTGCCGCTCAAGTTCGCGCCGGTCGGGTTGGACGCGAACCCAATCGTGATGGCTCCCGTGAACGAGCTGTTGATATTGCCCAGGGAATCGCGGGCGACCACCTCGACTGGCGGCGAGATGGCCCGACCAACGTTGGCCGAGTTGGGTTGCACGAAAAACCCCAACACCGGTGGCGAGTTGCTGCCGCCGCCGTTGCCGCCGTTGGTGCCCGTCAGGCCGGAACCGGTCCCGCTGAAACAGGCACCGACCGCCAGCAGCACCAGCGTTGGGATGACGCGCGAGTGATAAATTCGCATATCCGGTTTACCCATATTACCCACCGCCGTTCCGGCAGGTCACAGCCTGCAAAGGCGGGCCTTTTTGTGGTAAGATGGGGGCCATGCCAACACAGGTTGAGGGGCGCCGCGGCGTCGGCACAAAGATCGACTACCGGGACGGACGCTGGAGCGTCCCCGACCACCCCATCATCCCATTCATCGAAGGCGACGGCACCGGGCCGGACATCTGGCGCGCGGCGTCGAAAGTGTTTGACGCCGCCGTGTCCAAGACTTCCGGCGGCAAGCGGAGCATTGTGTGGCGCGAAGTGTTGGCAGGTGAAAAGTCGTTCAATCAGAACGGCAGCTGGCTGCCCGAGGAGACGCTCGACATCATCCGGGAGCATCGGGTCGCCATCAAGGGTCCGCTGACGACACCCGTCGGCGGCGGGATCCGCTCGCTGAACGTCGCGCTGCGCCAGATCCTGGACCTCTACGCCTGCATTCGCCCCGTCCGCTACTTCGAGGGCGTGCCGTCGCCGATGAAGGAACCCGGCAAGCTCAACATCATCATCTTCCGCGAGAACATCGAAGACGTCTACGCGGGGATCGAGTACAAGGCGCACAGTGCCGAAGCAGACGCGGTGATTGAATTCCTCGGCCGGCGCTTCGGCGCCAAGATTCGCGAGGGCAGCGCCATCGGCGTCAAGCCGATGTCCAAGTTCGGATCACAGCGGCTGGTCTCGAAGGCGATCCAGCACGCGATCAGACGCCGGCTGCCGTCGGTCACGCTGGTGCACAAAGGCAACATCATGAAGTTCACCGAGGGCGCGTTCCGCGATTGGGGGTACGAAATCGCGAAGGAACGCTTCGGCGAGCACACCGTGACAGAGGCCGACGGCGGGAAGCGCAAGGAGGACGCCGGCAAGATCATGATCAAGGACCGCATCGCCGACTCGATGTTCCAGCAGCTGCTGCTGCGGCCTGACGAGTACTCGGTGATCGCCTCGCCCAATCTCAACGGCGACTATCTCTCCGATGCCACGGCGGCGCAGGTCGGCGGGCTGGGCCTCGCTCCCGGGGGCAATGTGGGCGACGGCTATGCGGTGTTCGAAGCGACCCACGGCACGGCGCCCAAATACGCGGGGCAGGACAAGATCAACCCCAGCAGCGTGGTCCTGTCAGGGGTGATGATGTTCGAAGAGCTCGGCTGGGACGACGTGGCGAGCGCGATCGTGCGCGGCCTCGAAGGCGCGATCGCGTCCAAGCGCGTGACCTACGACCTCGCACGCCAAATGCCCGGTGCCACGGAAGTCTCGACCTCGGCATTCGCCGACGCGATCATCGCGCACCTCGCATGAAGACTCTTGTCTTGAATAAGCCGCTCGCGAGTGTCGAGACGCCGCTGCTGGCGGTGCTCGTGGCCCAAGGATCGGTACCGAAGATCGAAGAGAATCTTCAGCGCGCCATCGCGTCGGGGGACTACAAAGGCAAGAAAGACGAGACCCTGCTCGTCTATGGCAGCGGCAAGGCGGAGCGCGTGCTGCTCGTCGGCGTGGGGAAGGTCAGCGAGATCACGCGCACCTCGATCCGCCGCGCCGCCGCGATCGCCGCCAAGCGCGCCCGCAGCCTCGGGACCAAGACCCTTGCGCTCGCAATCGCAAAAGAGGCGCGTGGCAGTCTCGGGGCCGCGGAGCTGGCGCAGGTCGCCATCGAGGGGGCGGCCCAGGGCGGCTGGCAGTTCACTGAGCTGAAGAAACAGCCTGAGGATCCCAAGCCGGAGCTCGAATCGGTCGAGCTCATCGTGGATGCGGGGGACAAGGACGAAGCCGAGGCGGGTCGCCGCATCGGCGACGCGATTGCGGCGGGGTACCTACTGACCCGCAACTTGCAGATGCAGCCGGGGAATGTCTGCACGCCGAGGTACCTGGCGGAGCAGGCCAAGAAGCTCGCCGAGCAGCACCAGTTCGGCGTCACGATTCTCGATCTCGCGCAGATTAAGAAGGAAGGGATGGGCGCGCTCCTGGCGGTCGCGCAGGGCAGTGCCGAGGAACCGCGCTTCATCGTCCTGGAATACAGCGGCGGCACAGGCGCCCCGATCGCCTTGATTGGCAAGGGCGTGACGTTCGACTCCGGCGGGATTTCGATCAAGCCGGCGTTGAATATGGAAGACATGAAGTTCGACAAGTCCGGCGCCACCGCGGTGCTCGGTACGTTCGAAGTCCTCGGACGCCTCAAGCCCAAGATCAATGTCGTCGGCTTGATTCCGGCGACCGAAAACCTCCCCTCGGGGACCGCGATCAAGCCGGGCGACGTCGTGAAGAGCCACCTCGGCAAGACGATCGAAATCATCAACACCGACGCGGAAGGCCGGCTCATTCTGTGCGACGCGCTCTCCTACGCGCGGCGCTTCAAGCCCGCCGCGGCGATCGATGCCGCCACACTCACGGGCGCCGTCGTGATCGCGCTCGGCCATCACGCGATCGGGATGCTGGGCAACGACGAAGTGCTGCTCGCCGAGGTGCGAGATGCCGGGGAGCGGGCGGGTGAGCGCTGCTGGCCGTTACCGCTGTGGGACGACTATCGCGAGCTGCTGAAATCCGACGTTGCCGACATCAAAAACTCCGGCGGTCGCGCCGCCGGCACGATCGCCGGCGCGTGGTTCCTGCGCGAGTTCGTGGACAGCTTCCCGTGGGTGCACCTGGATATCGCGGGGACCGCGTACCTCGAAGGGGAGGGCGTGAGTCATGCGAAGGGCCCCACGGCGATCGGTGTCCGCCTATTCACCGAGTTTCTGCTCAAACGCGCCGGCGCCTGATTCGCGCGGGGTGCGTTTGCCTCGCGCTGCTGCCTGGCGTGCTTCGAGCCCAGGCTGACACAACCGCACGTCGTACCACGACGGCCCGCGACACCACGGCCCGCGATACGACGGCGCGAGACACGAGCGCCGCGCTACTGCCGGTCTTCGGCCCCGCCATCGCCTCGGGCCCGCTCCCGAAACACACGCGTTACACGTTTACGAGCGACTCGCTGCTTTTGTCCGGCGCGCGGACGCTCAGCGATTTGCTCATCCACATCCCGGGCGTCTACATCGCGCGTGGCGGGTGGTATGGCCAGGCGGAGATCGCGTTGTATGGCGGTCGCGGCCCAGCATCGCTCGAGGTCTACTGGGACGGCGTCCCGATGGCGCCGCTCGGGCGCGACTCGATCTACCTCGATCCCGCCCGGATTCCGCTCGGCCCGGTGGAGCGCCTGGACATTATCGTGCTCCCCGCCGTGCTCCAGGTCTACCTCGTCACGGCACAATACCGCTCGACCTCACCGCGCACACAGATCGGCATCGTCACGGGACAGCAGGATATCGCCGACTACCGCGCGGGCTATGCCACGCGCATGCGCTCGGGGCTCGGCGTCACGTTTCTCGCCGACTGGGCCAGCATCGGCTCAGGCCCCGTCTCCAACACGACGACGGCGTTTGGGACGAGCGATATCTGGGTCAAGGCCGACTACATCCCCCCCGACGGTCGGGTCGGCGCATCGTTCCAGGTCTCGAGCTCGAGCTGGCACCGCGCGAGCGGCAGCAACGTGGAAGGTTGGCGCCAGGATCGTCGCGATCGCCTGCTCAGCCTCTTCGCGGCACAGCGCAGCGACGGCCTGGGATGGCGCGTCACCGCGACGCTCGGCACCGGTGGGATCAGTCACGACACCTTGGTCGCGCCGCGCAATGTCTCCGGTGCCGGCATCGAAGTCAGCCAGACGTGGCGCAACGCGGCGCTAGCGGCCACGGCGCGGTTCGGCGCGGCCGGGCTGCCGCAACAGTACGAGGCCCGCGCGGGTTGGATGCCGATACATCCGTTGACGCTTGCTGGGACCGTCCGCCAGACCATGTATGCGGGCGAGCGGACCGGCGTCCGCGCTTTCGCAACCGCAGGGCTCACGCTGCCACTCGGGCTATCCGCGCGCGCCGAGGTCGTCTCGCAACACGAGGCACAGGCGCTGCTGGTCACGACCGATCGACTCCAGCGGACCGTCGACGTCGCCGGCTGGATTGGTTTCGAGAATCGTCTGCTCACAATCGAGGTGGGCCGCGGCCGGCGGGACCCGTTCGCGCCGCTCGGGTTCGCGGTGGGCATCAGCAAAGTGGACTCGCTGAATCCGACGCCGCGCACGGAGTTCGTGGCCGTGCACGGGTCGCTCCGCATCGCGCCGGGATTCCGGCTGTCGGGCTGGTACTTCGATCCCGTCGTCGGTGGCGGCGACTTCGAGCCGCCGCGACATGGCCTGCTGTCGCTGAATTTCTACTCGAAGTTCTGGCGCGTCTTCAAGAGCGGCATCTTCGCGCTGCGCGGCGAGGTCGCGATGGAATCGTGGAGCCGCGCGACCCTGGGTGGACTCCAGGCCGGCGCGCAGCGGGCGCTGACGGGATCGAGCTTCGCCAACACGAACCTCGAGCTGCAGCTCGCCAGCGTGACGATCTTCTGGAGCGTCTCCAACATCAACATCATGCGGTCGAGCTACGTGACGGGACTGGGCTATCCCAAGGGCGTGCAGCAGTACGGCGCCCGGTGGTTCTTCACTAACTAGCGCGCCCGGCTACATTTAAGGCCCTGTGCCACGCAGTATGACAGGCTTCGGCTCGGCCGAAGATCGGGTACTGAGCGGACGGCTGCGCGTCGAGATCCGCACGGTCAACCACCGCTATTTCAACCCGCAACTGAAGCTCCCGGCGGATCTGGCCGGCGTCGAGATCGAGATGCGCGAGCGGCTGCGGCAGCTGCTCGAGCGCGGGCACGTGGCCGTGACTGCCCGGTGGGTCGGGGGACCCGGCGGGAACCTGGAACGCTCAGTGACGGTCGACCTGGCGCGGGCCAAGCAGGTCCTGGCGGCCGCGCAGGAGCTCAAGAAGAAGTTGAAGCTGAAAGGCACCGTGGACCTGGCCTTCGTCGCGCGGCACCCCGACGTATTGACCGCCGCGAACGGGACGAGCGAGCAGCCGGTCACGTGGGCGGATGTGCAGGGGATCGTCGAGCGAGCCGCGCGCGACGTCGTGGCGATGCGCGAGCGTGAAGGGCAAACGCTGGCGACCGAGTTGAATGCGCGGCTCGACGCGCTCGAGGCGGCGGCGCAGACGATCGAAGCACAGGCGCCGGCGCGGCTCAAGGCGGAGCACGAGCGGCTCAAGCAGGCCGTGGCGGAGCTGACGGCGCGGACCAATATCGACGAGCAGCGTCTGGCGCTCGAGATCGCGCTCCTGGCGGACCGCGTGGACATCACGGAGGAGCTGGTGCGGTTCCGCGCGCACGTGGCGGCGGCCCGCGCGGCGCTCAAGTCGGACCAGGCGGTCGGAAAGCAGCTCGGGTTCCTCGCGCAGGAGCTGCTGCGCGAGGTCAACACGATGGGCTCCAAAGCGAATGACGCGCGGATCACGCAGACGGTGATCGCGATGAAGGGGGACCTCGAGAAGTTTCGGGAGCAATTGGAGAACTTGGAGTGACCTCCGTCCCGCGCATCGTCGTCCTGTCCGCGCCATCGGGTGGCGGCAAGACGACGATCGCGAAGGCGCTGCGGGAGCGATACCCCGGTCAGTTCGGGTTTTCAGTGTCGGCGACGACGCGCAAGCCGCGTGCGGGGGAAAGAGACGGCGTCGATTACCGGTTTTGGAAGCCGACGCAATTCCTCGACGGCGTGAATCAGGGCCAGTTCTTGGAGCACGCGCAGTACGGCGGTGAGTTATATGGGACGTTGCGGAGCGACGTCGAGAAGATTCTCGAATCCGGACGTCACGTCCTGCTCGACATCGAAGTGAACGGCGCCGCGCAGGTGCGGAAGCTGGACCAGAACGCGCTCACAGTCTTCATTCTCCCGAGCGACCCGCGGGTGCTGGTGCAGCGTCTGGTGGGGCGGGGGAGCGAGTCGCGAGAGGAGATCAGGCGGCGGCTGGAGCGAGCGATCGAAGAGATCAGCGAAGCCACCCTGTTTCACCGCTGGATCCGGAACGACGGTCTGGACCAGGCGGTGCAGGCGGTGCTGAAGGCGAGTGATCAGCCTGTTAGATTTGTACGAGATCCCAGGGACCTGCCGTGGATGAAGCAGTACCTGGTGGATCTCGAAAACGAGCGGCACCGACTCTGAGACGAACACCATACGAAAGGTGAAGCAATGCGGATCGTGACACCGGCAGAAGTCGCAGGACAGACGCAGAACAAGTACCTCGGCGTCCTCGTGGCGGCCAAGTTTGCGCGCTTCGTCAATGATTTCCCGCGCGACCGGTCGGTCGACTGGGAGGAGAAGCTCACCACGCGGGCGTTCGACGAGCTCGTCCGCGGCGGCCTCAAGTACCGCCTCGTGCGGCGGCGGCGGCAGCAGGAAGGTTGATGTCCCTCTCCGGCCGTCACGTCGTGCTCGGCGTGTCGGGCGGGATCGCCTGCTACAAGAGTTGTTTCCTGGCGCGCCGCCTGACAGAGGCGGGCGCCACGGTGGACGTGGTACTCACCGCAGCCGCCGCCGAGTTCGTGCGCCCGGTGACGTTCGAAGCGCTCACGGGACGGCCCGTCCTCAGCTCGTTGTGGGAGCGGGGTCGCGCGCTCGCGCACATCGATCTCGCAAAGGATCCTGATCTCGTCATCGTCGCTCCCGCGACCGCCAACATCCTCGCGCGCACCGCCATGGGCATGGCCGATGACGTTCTCACGGCCCTGCTGCTCGCGCGCGCCGATCGTCCCGTGCTCGCGGCCCCCGCCATGAACGACGCGATGTACGCCAATCCCGCGACGACGACAAACATCAAGACGCTCGCCGAGCGCGGCTGGCATTTCATCGGACCGGACATCGGCGCGCTCGCCGAGGGGCCGAGCGAGCGGCCTGGTCGCATGAGCGAGCCCGAGGCGATCTTCGCCGCCGCGGAGCGGCTGCTCGGCGGCGCGCACAACAGCACGAGCAAATGGTCCGGCAAGCGCGTCGTCGTGACAGCCGGCGCAACGCGCGAGCATCTCGATCCGGTGCGGGTGATCACGAACCCCTCGAGCGGCAGGATGGGGTACGCGCTGGCGGAAGCGGCGCGCGCGCGCGGCGCGACCGTCGTGCTCGTGACCGGACCCACCGAGCTGACGCCGCCCGGCGGTCTCGCGACCACGCGCGTCGAGACGACGGAGGAGATGCAACGGGCGCTCGAGTCCCTGGTCCCGAACGCCGATGCCCTCATCATGAGCGCCGCGCCGGCCGACTACCGTCCCAAGAGTCAGTCCACGAAGAAGCGCCCGCGCAGCGACGGTCCGCTCATAGTGGAGCTGGAGGCGACGCCCGACATACTAGGCTCGCTGAAACGGCGCAAGGGGATGCTGGTGGTGGGGTTCGCGCTCGAGACCGGCAACGGACTCGCGAACGCGCGGTCCAAGTTGCAGAATAAGGCGCTGGATTTCGTGATCCTGAATGACGCCACTGAGCCCGGCGCCGGATTCGAGGTCACGACCAATCGCGTGACGATTCTGGGACGCAACGGTACGCAAGTCGACCTGCCGTTGCTCCCCAAGCGCGACGTGGCCGACCGAATTCTCGACGTTGTGGAAGAGGCGCTTTGACTGATAGCCGGGCTCTCGCAATCGAATACTTGAAGCAGCAACGGTTGCTTGGCGGAGATTCGGTGATCCTCCCTGATCAACCGGGATACGAGATGCGGGATGCGGGAAGCGTGGACTCCGTGCCCGTCGTTGCGCATCCCGCATCTCCCATCCCGCATCCCGATCTGCCGCCGTCAGGTCTCAGTTTCGACCCACCGTCAGCCGATCTTTTCGCCACCGATCCCATCCAGCGAACGGCAAGTCTCGAGGACGTCGCCACGCTCATCGCCGCCTGTCGCGCCTGCAAGCTGTGCGACGGCCGCACGAACACCGTGCCTGGTGAAGGACCCGCGAACGCTCGACTCGTCGTCGTCGGCGAAGGGCCCGGCCGCACGGAAGACGAGACGGGACGCCCGTTCGTCGGCCGAGCGGGCGAGCTGCTCACCAAGATTCTCGAAGCGATCAAGCTGCCGCGGGATCAGGTGTTCATCTGCAACATCGTGAAATGCCGGCCGCCGGAAAACCGGTTGCCACAGTATGACGAAATCGCGGCGTGCCTACCGTTCCTGCATCGCCAGATCGAGTTGGTGAAGCCCAAAGCCATCCTGGCCATGGGCGGCACGGCCGCGCAGAGCCTGCTCAGCACCAAACAATCGCTGGGCTCACTGCGCAATCAGATTCACCGTTTCCGCGGTATCCCGGTCGTGGTGACGTACCACCCGGCCGCGCTGCTGCGTAACCCTCATTGGAAGAGACCAACCTGGGATGACGTCCGTATCGCCGCTCGCCTCCTCGACGACTGAGCGAGCCAGCGAGTACGCCGGTCGCCAGACTCCGTGGAGCAACGAGGCGGAGCAGGCGGTGCTCGGCGCGATGTTGCTCGACCAGGACGCGGCCCTCAAGGCGGCCGAGATCCTGGACGACACGATGTTCCATAAGGAAAGTCATCGCCTGCTGTTCCGGTCGATGCTGGCGCTCACCGAGCGCGGCGACGTCATCGATCCCGTCACGCTGCGTGACGAGCTGAGCCGGCGCGGCGATCTCGATCGCGCCGGCGGCATGGAGTACATCGCGGCGTTGATCGATGTCGTGCCCACCGCCGCGAACGTCGACTACCACGCCAAAATCGTCCGCGACAAGGCGGTGATGCGCCGGCTGGTCGAGGCGGCCACCGGCATTATCCAGGACATCTACGAGGGCCACGGCACAGCCGGCGAAGTGCTCGACAACGCCGAGCACCGCGTCTTCCAGGTGGCGCAATTCCGGCGGGCGGAAGAGTTCATTCGCATCAAAGAGCTGATCTGGCCGACGATGGAGCGGATCGAGCAGCTCCAGTCGGGCGCGGGCGCGCTGACCGGCGTCCCAAGCGGGTTCGTCGATCTCGACCGCTACACGGCGGGCTTCCAGCGCTCCGACCTGATCATCATCGCGGCTCGCCCTTCCATGGGAAAGACGGCGCTGGCGTTGAACATCGTGCAGCACGCCGCGATCGAGCACAACACCAGGGTCGCCTTCTTCTCGCTCGAAATGTCCAAGGACCAGCTCGTGCAGCGGCTGCTCTGCTCGGAGGGGCTGGTCGACGCGCAACGGCTCCGTCGCGGCCAGCTGCGCGATGACGACTACCCCAAGCTCGCGCGGGCGGCCGGGTTGCTCGGCACCGCACCGATCTGGATTGACGATTCCGCCTCCTTGACGCCGCTCGCCATGCGCTCGAAGGCACGGCGGTTGAAGGCGGAGCACGACATTGCGCTCGTGATCGTGGACTATCTCCAGTTGATGCAAGGTCCGGGCAACGTCGAGAATCGCCAGCAGGAGATCTCCTACATCTCGCGCTCGCTCAAGGCGCTCGCCAAGGAGCTCGACGTTCCCGTCGTCGCGATCTCGCAGCTGTCGCGCGCCCCGGAGCAGCGCGGCGGCGAGCACCGGCGGCCGCAGCTCTCGGACTTGCGCGAATCGGGCGCGATCGAGCAGGACGCCGACGTCGTCTGCTTCATTTACCGGCAGGAGTTCTACGACGGGCCGGTGGATCCCAAGACCAACGAAAGCATCGAAGGCCTCGCCGAGGTGATCGTCGGCAAGCAGCGCAACGGGCCGACGGGCACCGTGAAGCTGCATTTCAAGAAGGAATACACGCGCTTCGACAACTACACCGCGCGCGAGGCTCCGGTCGGTGTCTAAAGGCAAGTCGGTCTTCCGTTGCACGGAATGCGGCGCGGATCAACCCAAATGGGGCGGTCGGTGCGATGCGTGTGGCGCTTGGAACTCCCTTACCGAAGAACCGATTCGTCGGACGGTCGGACGGTCGGACGGTCGGTCTGTTCAGTCCGACAGTCAGACCGTCCGACTGTCCGACATCGGCACCACTCCGTTGCAACGCTGGCGCACCGGATTGGCGGAATTCGATTTCGTGTTGGGCGGGGGAATCGTCCCCGGCTCCGTCACCCTCGTCGGCGGTGAACCGGGTATCGGGAAGTCCACGTTGCTCATGCAGTGCGCGGCGCGGCTCGAGAGTCAGGGGATCTCGACGCTGTACGTTTCTGGCGAGGAGTCGCCCGACCAGCTGCGGCTGCGTGCCGACCGGCTCGAAGAAGACGCCGGCAGCATCCGTGTCCTCGGCGAAACACGGCTGGAATCGATCCTGCATCATGCGACACAGCTGAAATCGAGCGTCGTCCTGCTCGACTCGGTGCAGACCACCTACACCGAAGAACTCGAAGGCGCGCCCGGCAACGTCGGCCAGGTGCGCGAGTGCGCTGCGCGGCTGATGCGCTTCGCCAAGGAATCGGGACCTGCCGTGCTGCTCGTCGGGCACGTCACCAAGGGCGGCGGCATCGCCGGTCCGAAGACGCTCGAGCACATCGTCGACACCGTCCTGTACTTCGAAGGCGAGACGACGCTCGACCACCGCATCCTGCGCGCCGTCAAGAACCGCTTCGGCTCGGTCGATGAAATCGGCGTCTTTCGCATGACGGGCACGGGGCTCGAGCCAGTGGCCAATCCCGCGGCGGCGTTCCTCGCCGGGCGCACCACCGGCGCTTCCGGCTCGGCGGTGACGGCCTTGATGGAAGGCACGCGCCCGATGCTCGTCGAGATCCAGGCGCTCGCGTCGAAGGCGGGATTCGGGACGCCGCAGCGCGTCGCCACCGGCCTCGATCACCGGCGCCTGGCGCTGCTTCTCGCGGTGTTGGAGCGCCGCGGGGGCCTGCCGTTCGGGAATCTCGATGTGTTCGTCAACGTTACCGGAGGGGTTCGTCTCATCGAACCGTCCACCGATCTCGCGATTCTGGCGGCGCTGGTGTCGACGGTGCACGACCGGCCGGTGCCGGCGGACGCCCTGTTCCTCGGCGAGGTCGGTCTCGGCGGTGAGATCCGTCCGGTGGCAAGTGTCGAGCGGCGCCTCGCGGAAGCTGCGCGGCAAGGCTTTCGTAGGGTGTTCCTATCGAACCGATCGAAGACAAGCAAAGACCTTGAAGTGATTGGGCTGGAGGGAATTGGTGAGCTCACCCGTCGGCTCGCAGCCTGACGTCGGCGTGGTGGTGGTGGCTGCCGGCGCCGGTGTGCGCGCCGGCCCTGGGGAACCGAAGCAATTCCGTCCCATCCTCGGCGTGCCGATGCTGCTCCGCGCGCTCCGGGCCTTCATCGGGCATCCGGACGTGCGCCAAGTCGTCGTCACCTTGCCGCCCGGATATGCCGAGCGGCCGCCCGACTGGCTCGCGAGGCTGCGTGGCGAGCGGCTCGGCTTCGTACCCGGGGGGGCCCAGCGCGTGGACTCGGTCCGCGCCGGGCTCGCCGCGTTGCCGGAGGACGCGACGATCATTCTCATTCACGATGCTGCCCGGCCGTTTGTCAGCCGCGGGACGATCGATGCCGTGATCGCGCGGGCACGCGCGGGCGTGGGAGCGGTCGCGGGGGTCCCGACGTCCGACACGCTCAAGGAGATTGGGGAAGGCCCGCATCGCCCGACCCCGCGGATCACGCAGACGGTGAATCGCGAGCGCATCTGGCGCGCGCAGACGCCGCAGGGATTTCCGCGGCAGATGCTGCGGGACGCCTACGCGCGGCTCGGCGTCACCGCCAATGGCGGTGCGCCGAGTGATGACGCCGAGGTCTGCGAGCGCGCCGGCTTTCCGGTCGAGCTGATTCCCGATTCGCCGTACAACGTCAAGATCACGACCGCCGACGACTTCCGCATCGCCGAGGCTCTTGCGCGTGAATTGCGGTGAAACCGCTTCCATTTCAATCGGATTCGGAGGTGGGCGCCGCGATTCCCCAGGTGGTCGCGCATCTCCGCGGCGGAGGCCTGCTCGCCTATCCGACCGAGACGGTCTACGGCTTCGGTTCGCGCGCCATGCAGCCGGACGTCGCCGCCCTGGCCGCCTTGAAGGGACGCGCCGCGAGCAAGCCGTTCCTTCTATTGATCAGCGATCGCGCGATGGCTGAAGCAAATGGGCTGGCCTTCAACGCGTCCGCCGATGCGTTGGCGCGGGCGTTCTGGCCCGGCCCGCTCACACTCGTGCTGCCCGGGGGCTCCGGCCGCCTGCCAGACCTGTTGCGTGGCCCGGATGGCGGGATCGCCGTGCGCTGGACCTCCCATCAGGCGATCGCACGGCTCGTCGCGGCGCTCGGCGGCCCGTTGACGTCGACGTCGGCTGGTGCTCGATGGCGGCGTGTTGGGGAACCGACCGCCTTCGACGGTGGTTGACTGCACCAAGCCGCGAGCGCAAATCGTGCGCGAGGGAACGTTGAGCGTGCACGAGCTGCGCCGCGCGGTCGGCCGTCTCGCGCCATGATCCAAAACGTCCTGTTCGTCTGCACCGGCAACATTTGCCGCAGCCCACTCGCCGCCGCGCTGCTCGAGCGCGCGCTCAAGGAGCGCGGTCTCGAGGTGGCGGTAACGTCGGCCGGCACCGGCGCCTGGGACGGCGCTCCGGCTTCCGAAGGCGCTTACCTCGTTGGCCTGGAGCGCGGCCTCGATCTCTCCGGGCACCGCGCCCGTTTGCTGACCCGCGAGCTGGTGGAGCGCGCCGACTTGATCCTCACGATGGCCCGGCATCACCGCGCCCGTGTCGACGAGCTCGGCGGCGAGGGCAAGGTGTTCGTGCTGGGCGAATACGCCGGCAAGGGCGGCGATGAGGTCAGCGATCCGTTCGGCGGCGACCTCGGCGTCTATCGCGACACATGCCAGGAGCTCGAGTCCCTCGCGGCCGCGGTGGCTGACCGCCTCGCCGCTGAGAGCAAGCGTGGAGATCAGCGCTAAAACGCGTCTCCTCACGGTCATCGGCGATCCGGTGGCCCATTCCCTCTCTCCCGCGATGCACAACGCCGGGTGCCGGGCGCTTGGGCTCGACGCCGTCTACGTCGCGCTCCGCGTCCCGGCGCCGTCGCTCGTCCCATTCCTGGCGGCGCAGGCGGCGATCGGGGGCGCGGGCAACGTCACCGTCCCACACAAGGCGGCGGTGGAACGCTCCCTCTCGCGGAAAACGGATGTCTGCGCGCGCGTCGGCGCATGCAATACCTTCTGGACCGAAGATGGGTCAGTCGTCGGCGACAACACCGATGTCATCGGCGTGAGCGCCGCGCTCGAGCGACTCGGCGCGATCCACAAGGGGGAACGGTGGCTCGTGGTAGGCACCGGGGGATCGGCGCGTGCGACGGCCGTCGCCGCGGCCGATCGCGGCGCGACGCTCTTCGTGCGCTCGCGCGATGACGGGCGCGCCAGGGCCTTCGCCGCGTGGGCCAACACCACCGGCGCGGCGACCAGTGTCGTGAAGGGGCCCATCGAGGTCGACGTGGCGATCAATGCGACCCCCCTGGGACTTGCGGGCCACGATCCACTCCCCGTCGACCTGAACCACATCCCCGGCGTCCAGCGCGCGCTGGACCTCGTGTATGCGCCGGGGGAGACGCGCTGGGTCCACGCGCTGCGCGAGCGCGGGATCGTCGCTGCGGATGGACGCGAGATGCTGGTGCAGCAAGGCGCCGCCGCATTCGCGCGATTCTTTCCCGGAACCGACGCACCCACCGAGGTGATGCGCGCCGCCGTGCAGCGCGCGCTCCGTGCTTAGCGCGGCGGTCGAGCAGCTTCTCCTTCCGGCCGAGTGCCTGGTGTGTCACGCGCTGCTCACGCCGCGCGACGCTCACCGCGTCGTGTGTCCCGTTTGCCGCAAGCGCTGGCGAGCGGTGCGTCCGCCCTGGTGCAATCGCTGCGGGCAGCCCGAGCCCAATTTCGGTCCGTGTCGTCTCTGCGCAGCGTGGCCGGGTGCGTTGCAATCCGTGCGATCGGCGGTGTGGTTGGAGGAGGGCGCCCGCCAGGCCGTGCACGCGCTCAAGTACGGCGGCCTGCCGCGCATCGCCGACGATCTGGCGGCCGCCATGAGTGGACTGCGTCCCCCCGCCGACGGACCGTCGGCCTTGATCCCGATTCCCCTCGCCGCGAAGCGATTGCGCGAGCGCGGCTACAATCAAAGCGACGCGCTCGCGCGCGCGCTGGCACAACAGTGGCGGATTCCGGTGCTTCTCGACGCGCTGGTTCGTACTCGGGAGACGCCGACGCAAACGGCGTTGACACCGGACACGCGTCTGGCGAATGTGGCGGGGGCGTTTGACGTGCGAAATGCGGAATTCGGAATGCGGAATGGAGTTGCAGGCGTCAATTCCGCATTCCGCATTCCGAGTTTCACATTCGTTCTTGTAGACGACGTATTCACCACCGGCGCGACACTCGCGGAGGCAGCGAGGGCATTAGAGCAAGCCGGCGCGACGCGCATTCAGGGCGTGACCTTCGCCCGCGCCGCCATTCCAGACTTCACGTAAGGGGAGAGACATGGCAGTTCGGGTAGGGATCAACGGCTTCGGACGCATCGGCCGCAACGTGCTGCGCGCGGCTACCATGGCCCAACAGACCGACCTCGAATTCGTCGGCGTGAACGACATCACCGACACGAAGACGCTGGCGCACCTGCTGAAGTACGACTCCGTGCACCGCCGCTTTCCCGGCACCGTTGAAGCCAAAGGCGACGCGCTGATCGTCAACGGCAAGTCGATCAAAGTGTCGGCCATCAAAGAGCCCGAGAAGCTCCCCTGGAAGGACCTGGGCGTCGAGCTGGTGCTCGAGAGCACGGGCCGTTTTACCGACAAGGAAAGCGCCAGCAAGCACCTGACCGCCGGCGCGAAGAAGGTCGTGATTTCCGCTCCCGCCAAAGGGGAAGACATCACGATCTGCATCGGCGTCAATCACGAGAAATACGATCCGGCCAAACACCACATTATCTCGAACGCGTCGTGCACGACGAACTGCCTCGTCCCGGTCGTCAAGGTGGTGATGGACAATTTCGGGTTCAAGCATGGCTTCATGACGACGGTCCACAGCTACACGAACGATCAGCAAATCCTCGACCTGCCGCACAAGGACATGCGGCGCGCGCGCGCGGCGGCCCTCAGCATCATCCCCACCACCACGGGCGCGGCGAAGGCCACCGGTCTCGTCATTCCGGAAGTGAAGGGAAAGATCGACGGCATCTCGCTGCGCGTGCCCACGCCTGATGTCTCGATCGTCGACCTCTCGGCGGAAGTCGAGCGGCCGACCACCGTGGAGGCAGTGAATGCGGCGTTCAAGCAAGCCGCCGCGGGGAAGCTCAAAGGCATCCTCGACGTCAGCGACGAGCCGCTCGTCTCCGTCGATTACATCGGCAGCCTCTACTCGAGTGTCGTGGACAGCATGTCCACGGCCGTAATCGAGGGCACGCTGGTGCATGTCTCGTCGTGGTACGACAACGAGATGGGCTACTCGGCACGCTGCGTCGACCTCCTCGCGTACATCGGAAAGCGCCGTTGACCAAAAAAAACCTGCGGGATCTTCCCCCGCAGGCGGTGGAAGGCAAGCGCGCGCTCGTGCGGGTCGACCTCAACGTCCCGCTCAAGAACGGCAAGATCACCGACGACACGCGGCTGCGCGCGTCGCTGCCGACGATCCGGTATCTCCGCGACAAGGGCGCTCGCGTGGTCTTGCTGTCGCACCTCGGCCGGCCTAAGGGCGGTCCGGATCCGCAGTACTCGCTGAAGCAAATCGTCCCTGAGCTCGAGAAACTGCTCGGCGCCCCGGTCGAGTTTGTTGCCGACCCGGCGGCCGGCGTGGCGGCGATGCGGCGGCTGCCGCGCGGCGGCGTCGCGCTGGTCGAGAACACGCGCTTTTGGCCTGGCGAGGAAAAGAACGATCCAGAGCTCGCGAAGACGTTCGCGGCGCTCGGCGATTTCTATGTGAACGACGCGTTCGGGTCGGCACATCGCGCGCACGCCTCCACAGAAGCGGTCGCACATCTGCTCAAGCCCGCGGTCGCCGGATTCCTCATGGAGCAGGAGCTCGAGTACCTCGGCCAGCTCCTGACCAACCCGAAGCGGCCGTTCGTCGCGGTTCTCGGCGGGGCGAAGATTTCCGGCAAGATCGATGTGATCCGCTCGCTCTTGCCGCGCGTGGACGAGCTGCTGATCGGCGGCGCGATGGCGTGCACATTCTTTAGGGCCATGGGGCTAGAGGTTGGGGACTCGTTGGTTGAAGCGGATCGGATCGAGCTTGCCAAAGACTTACTCGCGACCAGCGGCAAAAAGCTGATTCTTCCGCGCGGCGGCGATATCGCGCCGTCGCTGGAACGCGCGAGCGAGCACCGGTCGGTGGCCGCCGATGCGATCCCCAAAGGCTGGGCCGTCTACGACATCGACGCCGCGACGCAGCACGACTATCGAGCGCGGCTGCTGCGGGCCAAGACGATCTTTTGGAACGGCCCGATGGGCGTTTTCGAGACGCCGCCGTTCGATGCCGGCACGCGCGCCATCGCGACGGCGTTGGTCGAGGCCGGCAAGAAGGGAGCGGTGACCGTCGTCGGGGGCGGGGACTCCGTCGCGGCGGTGGCAGGCCTGGAAGATCAGCTCACGCACGTCTCGACCGGCGGCGGAGCGTCACTCGAATTTCTCGAGGGGAAGGAGTTGCCGGGCGTGGCGGCGCTGGAGGACAAGTGAGAGCGTTGCTGTTTGCCGCCAACTGGAAGATGAACGTCGGACCGGCCGAGGCACGCCGCTATCTCGCGACCTTCCTCACCGCGTATCCTCCACAGCCGAACCGGCAGGTGTGGTTTTTCCCGCCGGCGGTTTCCCTGGAGGCGGTTGCGACCGCGATCGGCAACCGAACCGACCTGCGCGCCGGCGTGCAAGATGTGTATTGGGAGCCGAAAGGCGCCTTCACCGGCGCGACGTCGTCACCCCTCGCCGCCGAGGCCGGCGCCAAAGCCGCGCTGATCGGGCATTCCGAGCGCCGTCACGTGTTCGGCGAAACCGACGAGCAGACGGGCAAGAAGCTCAAAGCCGTGGTCGCCGCCGGCCTCCATCCCATCCTGTGCGTCGGCGAAACGCTCGCCCAGCGCGATGCGGGCGAAACGTTGACCGTCGTGCGCCGGCAGCTCCACGCGGGATTGGGTGACCGTGTGGAAGTCCTCGTGACGGTCGCCTATGAACCAGTCTGGGCCATCGGGACGGGCCGGAATGCGACGCCGCGGGACGCCGCCGAAGTTCACCGTGCGATCCGCGCGTGGCTCAAAGAGCGCCAGGCGAAGGAAACACGGGTGCTGTACGGCGGCAGTGTCAACGTGAAGAACGCCGTGGAACTGCTCGCCGAACAGGAGCTCGACGGCGTGCTGGTCGGCGGCGCGTCGCTCGATCCCCAGGTGTGGATCGAGCTTGTGCGCACCGCCGTCACTTAGGTATCTTGCCCCGCGCATGTACGGAATTCTCATCGGCATCCTCCTCCTCGACGCGCTGATCCTCGCGACCGCCGTGCTCTTGCAGGCGGGGCAGGGCGGCGGGCTTGCCAGCATGGGTGGTGGAGCCGGCACCGAAACGATCATGGGTGGCCGTCAAGCGACCACGTTGCTCACGAAGGTGACGTGGTGGACGGCGGGCATCTTCCTGTCTCTGGCGCTCATCCTCACGTTCATGTCGCAATCGGCGAACCAGGTTCGCTCCGTCCTCGAAGGGCAGGGGCAGGCGCCGACACCAGTCGCACCGTCGCAGCTGCCGATTGAAACGCAACCCACGGCTCCTCCGGCGCCCCCGCCAGCACGCCCACCCAGCAATCGCCGGCCCTAATCGAGTACCTGCTTACGTCCTGCTAGAGGACGGCGCCTGGTTCCCCGGAACTGCGCCTCTCCCGTTTGAGCCGGCATACGCGGAAGTCGTCTTCACCACGAACCTGAGCGGCTACCAGGAGGTCTTCACCGATCCCTCCTATCTCGGCCAGATCGTAGTGATGACGGCTCCGATGATCGGCAATTACGGAATCAATCCAGAGGATGTGGAGTCCGACCGCCCGCGGGTCGCCGGCGTCGTGGTACGCGAGCTGTCGGCGACGCCATCGAACTGGCGCGCGACCGGGACGCTGCTCGACTGGCTTTCCGGCGCGGCAGTGCCCCTCGTGGCCGATGTCGACACGCGCCAGCTGACGCGCTACATCCGTTCGCGCGGCGCGATGCGCGGCGTGCTCGCGCTCGGTGAGAAGCCGACGGACGCCATCACGGCCGCACTCGCCGCGTCACCGTCGATGAACGGGCTCGACCTCGCGAGTGTCGCGACGATCCCCGACGCGTACAGTGAGGGCCCTGCGCCGGGCGACGCCGCGCATCACGTCGTGGCGTTCGACTACGGGATGAAACGCAACATTCTGCGGCTGTTCGTGCAGAAAGGTTGTCGCGTGACGGTCGTGCCGGCCGCGACGACCGCCGGAGAGGTGCGCGCGCTCAAACCGGACGGCGTGTTTCTGTCCAACGGTCCCGGCGACCCGGCGGCGGTCGGTTACGCGATCGATACAATCCGGCAGCTGGCCGACGGGACGGTCCCGATTTTCGGGATCTGTCTCGGCCACCAGCTGCTCGGCCTCGCGATGGGGGGGGAAACTGTGAAGCTGCCATACGGACATCGCGGCGGCAATCACCCTGTGCGCGATCTCGCGACGGGACAAGTACTTATCACGTCTCAGAACCACGGATTCGCCGTCCGGGGCGAAACGAGCGGCGTTCCGGGCGCGAAGTCGCTTGAGGTCACCCACCTTAACCTCAACGACGGGACGGTCGAAGGCATCAGGCACCGCGAGTACCCGATTTTTGCCGTCCAGTACCACCCGGAGGCGTCGCCGGGCCCGCATGACGCCCAGGGACACTTTCAACAATTCCTACAAGCTCTTGACACTAAATAAGTAAGCCCGTATGATAGCCCCCGACTTTTGCCAACCTGGCAGATTTTTCGGGGGGACCATGACGAAGGCTGATTTGGTCGAAAAGGTCACCGCGCAAATCGCTCGCACCGCTGGTCCCCTGATTTCAAAAAAGGACTGTGCGCGGGTCGTAGACTCCTTCCTTGACGCCGTGAAAGCCGCGCTCGCCGAGCAGCATAACATTGAGGTACGCGGATTTGGAACGTTCAAAATCCGCCAGCGCAAGACGCGGATGGCACGTAACCCAAGAACTGGTGATCCAGTCGAAGTCGCCGCGCGTCCCGTTCCTGTCTTCAAGCCCAGCAAGGAGTTGCGGGCGATGGTGGCCGACGCGAGCGCGAAGGTTCCCTCCTAAATCGCTGCTGTAGGGTAACTTAAGATTGGGCCTCGGCATCACGCCGAGGCCCAACTTCTTGCCTGGAGTGATGATGCGTCGTTTTTCCCAGCTCCTCCCCGTCGTCCTGCTCCTCGCGTCGCCACTCCAGGGACAGGCCGTCCGGTACGAAGTCTCGGACGTGAGAGGGCAATTCCACGTGTCCGCGGATTTTCCCACGACCGGCAAGGACACCCTGTTCGTTTCGCTCCCCGCGTGGAGCCCGGGCAACTACGAAATCCAGAATTATGCGCGCTACGTCCGTGGGTTCGGCGCGAAGAACGCGGCGGGCGAAGCACTGCATTGGGATCGCGCCGACAAGGACACGTGGCGCGTGGCGACCCGGCGGGCTGACCACGTCCTCGTCGATTTCGACTACTCGCCCGATACGATCGATCTTTCCGTCGCCCGTACCGCCGAGGATTTCGGACAATTCCTCGGCACCAACCTGTTCATGTTCGAAGAGGGGCAACTCGCGCGACCGGCGGAAGTCCGGTTTCGGCTGCCGGCGGGCTGGCAAGTGACGACCGCACTGAAAGGTCCAGCGAGCGGCGTCTATCGCGCGGCTGATTATCACGAGCTCGCGGACGCGATGACATTCGTGGGGAAATACAGCCTCGACTCGCTCCAAGCCGACGGCAAGTGGATTCGCATCGCGCTCTGGCCCGCGAGCGATTATACGCCAGCGGTCGCGCGCAACCTGCGGAACGGCGTGGCGAAGATGGCACCGGTGCAGAATCGGATCATGGGCGACACGCCATACGATGTGTACACCGTCTTTTTCAACGTCATCCACGGGCCCATCGGATTCGGTGGCGGCCTCGAGCACAGCGCTTCGCAGTACGACATCATGCCCGCGCAGGCGTTCGCGGATCCCGTGTCGGGCAATCTCGGCGACTTCATGTATCCGCTGCTGTCCCATGAATTCTTCCATCTCTGGAACGTGAAGCGCCTCCGTCCCGCCGAGATGTGGCCATACGATTATCACGCCGAGCAGTACACGCCGCTGCTGTGGTGGTCGGAAGGGGTGACGGACTACTACGGCGACGTCACGAACCTGCGCGCGGGCCTGTGGACGCCGACCCAGTTTCTCGACAACGCGATCGCCAACATCCAGCAAGTCGACGACGCGCCCGAACCGTGGAGTGTCGAGGACGGCAGCGAGGCCACGTGGATTCATGAGGTCTACGTCAACAGCTCGCAGCTTTATTATCCCAAGGGGTCGTTGCTCGGATTCCTGCTTGATATTTCGATCCGCGATGCGACGGACAACGCGCACAACCTCGACGGGGTGATGCGGGCGCTGTACACGCGCTACTATCGCCAGAACAAGGGATTCCTCACGGCCGATCTGTTGAGCGAGCTGCGGGCTGCGGGCATGCCGGACGTGGACGGCTTTTACCGGCGCTACATCGATGGCCGCGATTCGCTGCCGTACGAGCAGCTGTTCGCAAAAGCGGGCCTGGTATTCCGGCGCAACCCGGTCACCTCGCTCTTCCTCGGCATCTCGGCCGGCCCGTCGCCGAGCGGCGGGGTGTTGATCCAGGGAGTCACGCCCGGAAGCGCGGCCGAGGAGGCCGGCGTAGAGCCGGGAGACGTCCTGACGCGCATCGGCGACATTCCCATCTCGGCCAGTCAAGATTGGGGCGCGGCGTTCCGCGCGCGCTATCAAGGCAAGGCGGGGCAGCCGCTCACGCTCACGGTGCAGCGCGCGGGCCGAACGCTGACGCTGAATACGACCGTACGGGAGCGTACGACGTCGCGGCTCAGTCTCGAGCGAGCGCCGAATCCCACGCCGAAGCAGGCGAAGATCTGGCAGAGCCTGGCCACGGGGCTATAATCGCATCATGGCCCGAGTGACGGTCCGGTTCTTCGCGCGCTACGCCGAGCTGACGGGTTGTGAGACGACGGCGGTTCTCGTGCCCGGCAGCTCGGCGACGGTAGGGGACGTGCTCACTCGTGTGCGCGAAACCGTTCCCGGCGCGCGCAGCTTGCCGCCGCGATTGCTCGCCGCGCTGAACCTGCGGCAGGTGAAGCACGACGCAATCGTGAAGGATGGGGACGAGGTCGCGTTGCTCCCGCCGTTATCTGGGGGCTAGGGGCTTGGGGCTGGGGGTTAGCGCCTGACATGACACATTTGGTGACGCAGCGACTGAGCGTCGAAGCGCTCCTGGCCGAAGTGCAGGGTCCGGAGCGCGGGGGCACGTGCGTCTTTCTCGGCACCGTCCGCAGTGATGACGACGTCACCGCCATCGAGTACTCGGCCTACGACGACATGGCGGTCGCTGAGATCACCCGCGTCTTGGACGAAGCTCGCGAGCGATGGGCCGACCTCCGCGTGGCCCTGCAGCATCGGCTTGGGCTGATCCCCGTGGGCGAAGCGAGCATTGCGATCGCGGCCGCCGCGCCGCACCGCGACGCGGCGTTTGCGGCGTGTCGCTACATCATTGAAGAGGTGAAAAAGCGCTTGCCCATCTGGAAGAAAGAGCTGCACGCCGATGGTTCCGCGACGTGGGTCGACCCGTCCGGGCCTCACCCCCTGACCCCCTCTCCGCACGGCGGAGAGGGGGAACGAACGCATGCCTGATTCGCCTCGCGACGTCCTCAGGCGACCGCTCGGCAGCCTGCGCGTGTCGGTCACCGATCGCTGCAATATGCGGTGCCGCTACTGCATGCCCGAGCAGGACTACGTCTGGTTACCCAAGCAGTCGATCCTGACGTTCGAGGAAATCGCCCGCCTGGTTGGCATCTTCACATCGCTGGGCGTCGGGAAAGTGCGATTGACGGGTGGCGAGCCGCTCCTGCGGCACGACTTGCCGGCGCTTACGGCGATGCTCACACAGAATCGCGATATCCGCGATCTCGCGCTGACGACCAATGGCTTGTTGCTCGCCAGATCCGCACAGGCTCTAAAACAAGCCGGTTTAGGCCGGGTTACCGTGAGTCTGGATACGCTGCGCCCGGAGCGGATGCAGGCGTTAGCGCGCAGCGATCGGCATGCCGACGTCCTGGCCGGCATCGCGGCCGCACGCGGGGCAGGCTTCCCTGTGAAGCTGAACACGGTGGTGATACGGGGCGTGAACGACGACGAGCTGGTCGAGCTAATCGAGTTCGCGCGGACTCACCAGGCAGAGGTTCGCTTCATCGAGTACATGGACGTCGGCGGCGCCACCGGATGGTCTCTCGAGCAGGTCGTTTCGCAGCGTGAGATACTCGAGGTTTTGTCGGCGCGATACGGCGCCATCACGCCCGTCACCGCGGGCGATAGCAGTGCGCCGGCCGAGCGTTTCCGGCTGCCCGACGGCACGACGTTCGGCATTGTCGCGTCCACGACGGCGCCCTTCTGCCGCGCGTGCGACCGCAGCCGGCTCACCGCTGATGGGACGTGGTTTCTTTGTCTCTATGCGGAGCGGGGCACGGATCTCCGCGATCCGCTACGGAACGGCGCCAGCGACGCCGAGCTGGCGGAGCTGATCGCCTCGACGTGGCGCGGACGCACCGATCGCGGCGCCGAGGAGCGGCTCGAACTGGCCGAACGTGCACCGCTGTATCAGGTCGAGGGCCTGCGCGCCGATCCGCACCGGGAGATGCATACACGCGGCGGCTAAGGAAGTGGTCATTCCATTTGGCTCTGTTCCAGCAACGGCGTTTAACGGGACCGCCGATATCCTGAGGCTGCAGCGCTTGCTCTTGCATTCGTCCGCAATGACCCGTATCTCGCGGGCTACCAATTCGACCTCCCAACGATCGGGGATGGACCTGTGTCGAGCGTCGCGCCTCGATCAAATGCATCCGGCACGTCGTGCGAGGGCACATCAGCGCAGTCGGTCTGCGGGTGTACTTCGACGCCACGAACCGAGGAGCTCGATTCGACACCAAGTTTTGATTCGTAGTCACTGACCCACATCAGGGTCCTTCGCGAACCAGGAAGCGCTCGCCGTTCCAAAACATCAGTATCGGCGGGCTCGAGTTGCGGTCGGTCAACTCGATGCCCCCGCCAGGCGCCCGGAGTATGATCGGCTGATCACCCGGTCTAGCGTCGGTTTGATACACGCCCCGAGCAATAAACCGGTCGCCGTGGGAAAGCAGTGCAATCACCATGGGATTTGCTTCGCGATCGCGGCCAGACAAGGCGACATCATCAACGAAATCGCCATTGAAGTCGCCGACAATCCACCACAAGCCATTCTCCGCATCTGGGTGATACGATCTCCGGATGCGGTCGGCAAAATCCTGAGCCTTCCATGGCACGAAATTGGGCCATGTGGCGAGCGCAGTTCGCATTGCAGGCGCAAGGGGAGGCTCGGCAAAGCTGTCAATCACCGCCTCGGCAACACCACTCCTTCCAACACTGTCGGCCACCGCCGCCGCAGCGCCGCTCTTCGCGGAGTCGCCGGCCGTGGCGCCTTTACGCTCGCCGCCGGAACAGCTCGCCATGAGGACGCAAGCAAGGACGACGAGTGCGCTGATAGAGTGCATATGTGCCCTATGAATCTATGGCCTTTGCCCCGGACGCCGGGGCTCTCTAACTTTCCGCGCACCATGTTGACCAAAATCACCGTCGTCGGCGCCGGCAACGTCGGCGCCACCACCGCGCAACGCCTCGCCGAAAAACAGCTCGCCCGCACCGTCGTCCTCGTCGACGTGATCGATGGTATTCCGCAGGGCAAGGGACTCGACCAATGGGAATCGGCGCCCATCGAAGGGTTCGACACGCGCGTGGTCGGCGCGGCCACCGACTACGGGCCGACGGCCGGCAGCGAGGTCGTGGTGGTGACCGCCGGCATCGCGCGCAAGCCGGGGATGAGTCGCGACGACCTGGTCCGCACCAACGCCGATATCGTCAAGCAGGTCTCCCAGCAGATCAAGCAGCATTGCCCCAAAGCGATCGTCGTCGTGGTCTCGAATCCCCTCGATGTGATGTGCTGGGTCACGAAGCAGGTCACCGGCTTTCCGCGCGAGCGCGTGATCGGGATGGCCGGCGTCCTCGACACGGCGCGCTACCGCGCCTTTCTGGCCGAGGCGCTCGACGTCTCCGTCCGGGACATCCAGGCAATGGTCCTCGGTGGGCACGGCGACACGATGGTGCCGCTCATTTCCTACACGACCGTCTCCGGAATCCCGGTCACCCAGCTGCTCGAGAAGGGCAAGCTCGACAAGATCGTCGAGCGCACGCGGAACGGCGGCGCCGAGATCGTTGCTTTCTTGAAGACGGGCTCGGCGTACTATGCGCCGTCGTCGGCCGTCGTGCAGATGGTGGAATCGATCGTGCTCGACCAGAAACGGCTGCTTCCATGCGCAGCCTGGCTCGAGGGGGAGTATGGACTCTCCGGGATGTACTGCGGCGTGCCGTGCAAACTGGGCAAGAATGGGCTCGAGAAGATTGTCGAAGTGCAGCTGAGCGCAGATGAGAAGGCCGCGCTGAAGAAATCGGCAGATGCGGTAAAGCAAACAATGGCGGCGGTGACGCTATGACGACTTCGGTTCGGGACCTGCAGGAACGCAGTTTCGGCGCCACACTGCGCCGCGACGCCTGGTGGATCGCGCCCGCACTCACGGCGCTGGTCCTCGGCAGCTTCGGCGTTTACGCGACATGGGCCGCGTGGGTCAACCGCTACTACGAATGGGGACCGTACCTCTCGCCGTTCTACTCGCCGCTGATCCAGACGACCTGGTGGCCGCTCTCGCCCGCATTTCTGATTCTGATTTTTCCCGGCGCCTTCCGTGCCACCTGCTACTACTATCGCAAAGCCTACTACCGGGCGTTTTTCCTCGATCCCGTCGCCTGTGGCGTCGGCGAGCCCCGACACGGTTACAAAGGTGAGACCAAGTTTCCGTTCACTCTTCAGAACCTGCACCGCTATACCATGTACGCGGCGGTGGTCTTCATCTTCATTCTCTCCTACGACGTCTTCATCGCCACTCGCTGGCCGGTCAACGGCGTCCTGGCGGACGGCACCATGGCCCCTGGACCGCGCGAGTTCGGTGTGGGGGTCGGCACTCTCGTCATGCTGGTGAACGTGATTCTACTCGCCTGTTACACTTTCGGGTGCCACTCGCTGCGGCACCTGATCGGCGGCAACGTCGACTGCTTCTCCTGCGTGCGGGGCGGGCGAGCGCGCTTCGAGACGTGGCGCGGCGTCAGCGCGCTCAACCGCCATCACATGCTGTTCGCCTGGTGCTCCCTGTTCTCCGTCGCCCTGACTGACGTCTACATCCGGCTGTGCGCGATGGGCGTCATCCACGACATCAGGATCCTGTGACGATGACCGGATCCATTATCCGTGGGCTGAAGCCCCGGCTCGGCCAAATCGCGCGTCCTCAAGGACGCTCGACCTCCGCTCGCCCTTTAGGGCGCGTGAAGTCGCCGAGCCGGCCCTTTAGGGCACGGATTCCCGACACTCGGACCCTCATCTG
>WNGC01000268.1_pt1 | contig 35894 bp, 31 predicted proteins | sample 5400051 | NCBI WGS metagenome assembly WNGC01 (sample SAMN13153368, study PRJNA577476) | soil metagenome | isolation source: 20 cm soil or saprolite under grassland replicate 2 | place: USA:California | collected 2016-06-15
CGGAACGCAGAGAGTCTCGGTTTGGCTTCGCGAGACTGTCATACTGCAGCTGCGTTAGGTCTCCAGTCGTGATAAAGTCTACGCGGAGTCCGATCCGCGGACCGGACTCCGCTAGAAGGAGGTTGGCGAGACGGCCGCCGAGCCACGGCCCGGCGTAACCCGCGTAGTCCCACTCGCCCAGGGGCGCGAGCTGGAAGGGTGCAGCATTGAAGCGTTCGAGCTCCCGCAGCGTGGTCCCGATGCCAAGTCCCTGCTCCGTCCTCCAGCAGCCGCGCACCGAGTCGCCGTACTGCCCGAGGCTGACGGCCGCTGTGACGATTGATGGCCCGCTCAGCGCAACCGTGTCCTTCCAGAACACTTCCAGCGTATCGGGGCATCCCGGAACCACGACGGTGGTGCCCGGTTCGTCGCACGAGGCCTCGGCGCACTGGACCCGAGATTGGTGGACGTTGGCTGCCCCGAACACGCGGACGAGATCCGCGTGACTGGTGGTGGGAGTGAGGGCACCGAATTGCTGGCCGGGTACCACCCGGAACAGGGTTGGGTCCTGACTCGATTGGCCGGCTCGAGGACGGCATCCCAGGAGCGCGGCAATAACTGCGAGAGTTAGCTGACGCACGGCTGCTCGGGGAAAGGGCGCCTAATCTCCGAAATTCGCCAACCGCACGTCGAGCACATCCTGTAATCCCTGCAGCTTGTCGAGCACACCATTGGTCAACGCTTGATCGACGTTGATGGCGGCGAGCGCGTCATTCGGCCCCCCGCTCGCGCTCGGGAGGGAGCGTCGAGCCTGGTGATAGCTCGCGATATTGATCCCCGCGCTCCCGAGCGCCGATCCGACGCGCCCGATCACGCCCGGTACGTCGCGGTTGCGGATCACCAGCATCCAGCCGTCGGGAACGACGTCGACGTGGAAGTCGTCGATGCGGATCACGCGGCCGTGGCTGCCACCGATGAGCGCTCCGGTGACGCGCACGCGACCGCGCGCCGTGTCGACTTTGACGCCGATCGACGTTTCGAATCCGGCCTCCGGTGCGCCGGTGCGCGTGCCGAGCTGGATGCCCTTTTCGTCGGCGAGCACCTGCGCGTTCACCAGGCTCACGGGCCCGGCATTCATGGCCGCGAGCAATCCCTCCAGCGCAGACACGAGCACGGGACGCTGCGCCGCTTCTTCCTTGCCGCCGTAGGCGACTTCGACCGCTTTCACCGGACCGTCGGCGAGCGCGAGCGCCAGCCGGCCCAACCGCCGTGCCAGATCGAGCAGCGGCGCAAGCCGCCGGAGCAAATCACCGCCCATGCCGGGCACGTTGATCGCAAACGACAGATCGCCGGCAACGAGCGCCTCGCGGACGGCGGTGCAGATCTCCATCGCGACGCGTTCCTGCGCCTCGGCGGTGGACGCGGCGAGATGCGGGGTCAGGATCACGCGGTCCAACGTGCGCAATGGGGAATCTGCTGGCAGGGGCTCGACGGCGAACACATCGATCGCCGCCCCCCCGATCCGTTTCTCCTTGATGGCGTCGGCGAGTGCGAGTTCATCGACCAGCTCACCGCGCGCGGTGTTGATCAGCACCGCGGTCGGTTTCATCAGCTTCAGGCGATTGGCATCGATGAGATGATGCGTCTGGTCCGTCAGCGCGACGTGCAGCGTGACCACGTCCGCCGTGCGCAGCAGCTGGTCGAGCGGCAAGAGGCGAACGTGCAGCTCGCCCGCCCGCTCGGGGAGCAGATACGGATCGTGCCCCACGACTTGCATGCCGAAGGCGCGCGCGAGCTGGGCGACGTGCCCGCCGATCCGGCCCAGCCCCACGACGCCCATCGTCTTGCCGCGGAGCTCCGTGCCTTCGAATCGCTTGCGATCCCACTCTCCGCGCCGCAGTGCCGCCGCCGCGTCGGAAATACGCCGGACGAGCGCCAACAGCAGCCCCATCGCATGCTCGCCCGCGCTGACGGTATTGGCGCCCGGGGTATTCATGACCGCAATCCCGCGGCGCGTGGCGGCGTGCACGTCGATCGTGTCCACGCCCGTGCCGGCGCGCGCCACGATGCGCAAATGGGGCGCGCGCGCCATCAAACTGGCCGTCACACGCGTTTCGCTGCGGACAATGAGGGCATGCGCGCCGGCGATGGCCGTATCCAGCTCCGCCGGCTTCCCCGCGACATCGACGACCTCGATGTCGGGCGTCTTGGAAAGGAGCTCGAGGCCGCTACCGGCGACGCGGTCGGCCACGACCACGCGCCACGTCATTCCAGCGCCCGGCCAATCAGCGGCAGCAGCTCATCCACCGCTGCGACCGTGTGATCGCCCATATGACCGATGCGGATCGTCGAATCCTTGAGCGCGCCGTACCCGGCACCGATCGTCCATCCCTGCTGCTTCAAGGCGCCGACCACGTCCTTGGAGTGCTTCCCCTGGGGGAGCCGCAGGCAGGACACTGTCCAGCTGTGCCGGCCGTCGCGCGGCAGGAAGCTCACGCCATGCTCAGCCGCCCACGCTTCGACGCGCCGGCGCATGGCGTCATGCCGTTGCCAACGCGCGTCGATGCCGCCTTCGCGCTCGATGCGCGCGAGCTGCACGTCGAGCGCGTAGAGCAACGAGACGGCCGGCGTGTTGGTCGGCTGAAACTTCGTCGTCGCATTGAGGAAGCCGATGACGTCGAAATAGGCGCCGCGATCCTCGAGCGTCCTGGCACGATTGACGAGCCGCTCTGACGCCACACCGAGCGCCAGGCCCGGCGGCAGCGCCAGCGCCTTCTGCGAGCCGGTGAAGACGAAATCGAGCTTCCAGGCGTCCGTTTCCACCGGTGAGCCGCACATCGAGGTGACCGCGTCAACCAGCAGGAGGACCTCATCGAATTCCTTGACGACCTCGGCGTAGCCGGCGACGTCCTGCAGCACGCCGGTCGATGTCTCGGAGTGGACGCACGTCACGGCGTCGACGGGCGTGCGTTTCAACGCATCGCGCAGCATGTCCGGCTCGATCGCCTGGCCGAGCGGCACGTCGAGCCGGATGCACTCCTTGCCGCACGCGCCGACGATTCCCGCGAACCGCTCACTGAAGGCCCCGTTGACCAGCGACAGCGCCCGGCGGCGTACGCCGTTGCGCACGGCCATCTCCATGAATCCCGTCGCCGACGTAGTGCCGATGAACACCGGCCGCGCCGTGCGACATACCGCGGCGAGTTTCGGCGCGACGCCCTGGAGCAGTTTTTCCATTGCCGACGAGCGATGTCCGACCATCGGGCGGATCATCGCCTCGAGGACTTCGGGATGGACGTCGGTGGGTCCAGGGAGGAAGAACTTGCCGAATGTCGGGACGGCCACCGCGTGGGTCGGAACAGATGCGGTGGATGTCACGCGCTGGCTCGCTCGAGCTCTTCGACGAGCCCGCCTACCACCACCTCGCTCGTTTTCACCAGCCGAACCCCTTCCTCGCCCCATTCCTTCAGCAGGTGCTCGGCAACGTCGCGGTCGATCGGCTTCATGGCGTCCACGACGGCGAAGAGCCGGACGTGGGGCCGGTGCTGGAGCAGGCCTTCAATGGCGTACTTATCGCAGACATCGAGCGCGACGCCGTAGAGCACGATGTCGTGCGGGCTGAGGACGTCGAGGACGGAAAGCACGTTGGGATTGGAGAAGACATCGAACCGGTGCTTGTGAAAAAGGATGTCGCCGCGATGGTTACGGACCTTTGTCACAAGCGCCGCGCTGTCCTGCGGCGCTGGCTCGATCACGAGGGGATCTCGCAAGGTGGTCTCGGGAATCTTCCGCTGGCCCGGCGTCCCGTGCAGGCAATGAGGCGGGAAGGTGGTCTTCCAATCGGGGTTGGCGGAGATCTCGGCGTGCTCGGGCACGTGATCGTCGGCGCTGGCCACGATACGGATACCATGGCCGTGCGCGTAGTCGGTGAGCTTCTTGAGATTGGGAATGAGCTGCTCGGCGTCCGGCACGTACAGCTTGCCGTCTGCCTTCATGAAGTCATACTGCGTGTCTACGTCCCAGAAAATGACGCGAGGGGATGCTACGGCCATCCAATGCACTCCTCAGGAAGGGGCGGCAACCGGGAATCTCTCCGGGAGACGCGGGAGGTGTCAACCAAGCGGCAACCTACAACGTGAGCGCGACGGCCACCTCGTCGCAGGCATGCTGGCGCGGGCAGCGCGCGCAGTCGGCCCAGACTTTGAGCGGGAACTGCTCTTTTTCCACGACCCGAAAGCCAAGTCGCATGAAGAACAGGGGTTTGCGCGTCAGCCCAAAAACCTCATTCAAGCCGAGCGCGCGTGCGTCCACCAGCAGCGCTTCCACGAGCGCCTTGCCGACGCCGCGTCCCTGCTGGTCGTCCCGCACGGCGAGTCCCGCGATTTCCGCGAGCGCAGTGCTGTAGACTTTGAGGCTGCCCGTGCCGACCAGAGTGCCATCGAGCGTTTCAGCCACGACGTACTCCTTGATGTGCCGGCACAGGTCATAGTTCGACCGCGGCAAGAGGTCACCGCTCGCGACGAACGGGGCCATCAGCACTTCCATCGCCACGACATCCGCGAGCGTGGCCGGGCGAAGCTTCGTCGCGGTCCCGACGGACAAGCTGGTCACGCAAGCACCTCTTCGAGAATCGTGGCGCCCCGCTCCAACTCCTCACGCGTGATCGTGAGCGGCGGGACGATGCGAATGACGTTCGGGCCCGCCGTGAGGACGAGCAGATGACGCTCCCGGGCCGCGGCGACGAACGGCGCAGCGGCTTCGGTGAGCTCGAGGCCCCACATCAGCCCGCGGCCTCTCGCTTCCTTCACGCGCGTGCTGCGCGTGGCAAGCGCGCGGAGCCGCGCGCCCAACCATTCGCCCTTGGCGCGAACCGCGCAAGGAACTCCGGCTCGGCGATCGTGCGCACGACCTCGAGCGCGACCGTGGCGACGAACGGCCCGCCCCCGAACGTGGTCGCGTGGTCACCGGGCGCGAGTGCTGCGGCAATGGCGTCACTCACCAGGATGGCGCCCATCGGCAATCCACCCCCGAGGGGCTTCGCCAGGGTGTACATGTCGGGAACGACACCCGAGGGCTCGGACGCAAAGAGTGTCCCCGTGCGCCCAAGACCACATTGCACTTCGTCGAAGATCAGCGCGCCACCGCACGCATCGCAGCGTTCGCGCAGGAACGCCAGAAATTCGGCCGCGACGGGACGTACGCCCCCTTCGCCCTGCACGGGCTCGATGATGACGGCCGCCGTGCGCTCGGCGGTGATGGCGCGCTGTGCCGCATCGCGATCGCCCAGCGGGATGATCTGCACGCCGGCCAGGAGCGGCTCGAATGGGCGCCGATAATCAGGTCGATCGGTCGCCGCGAGCGACGCGAACAAGCGCCCGTGAAACGAGCCGCTGAACGCGACGATGTCGGTCTTCTTCGACCACTTGCGGGCGAACTTGAAGGCGCCCTCGTTTGCCTCGGCGCCCGAATTACAGAAGAATGCCTGACCGGCGAACGATTTCGTCAGCTCCGCGGCAAGCCGCTCACCCGGCTCGGTGCGATAGAGATTCGAGACGTGGATGAGTCCTGAGTCGAGCGCGCGCAGCACGGCGTCCCGAATCACGGGGCTGTTGTAGCCGAGGGCGTTGACCGCGATGCCCGCGACGAAGTCGAGATAGCGCGTGCCGTCCTCGGCGATGAGGTCCGATCCTTCGCCCGCAACGAACAGCGGGCCAACGCGCGCGTAGACGCCGAGGAGTCCCGTGGCGTCCGACGAGGTCAGCGGCAGTGTCACGCGGGTTGGACGGCCGAAGCGGGTGGGACCGCGAGCAGGCGGGTGCCGGCGGTGGCATGCTCGAACATGTCGAGATCGCCAATCCGTACGGCCCGAACACCCGCCCGCAAGGCTTGCGCGGCGGCGCGCAGTTTGGCGGCCATGCCGCCCGTCGCGACGCCTCCCTCAATCATTGTCTCGATTTCGGCAGCCGCAAGAGTGGGTTGCGTGACCCCTTCGATCGTCACGCCCGGGACGTCGGACACGAACAGGAGCTCCTGTGCTTCGAGCGCCGCGGCAATGGCGGCGGCGGCCTGGTCCGCGTTGACGTTGAGAGGCCGGACCGGGGCGGTGACCGACGGCGCGACGGGTGCCACCACCGGCGTCAGTCCGGCCAGCAACAGGCTGTGCAAGAGAGACGCCCGCACGTTCACGATTTCGCCCACCTCGCCCAGTGCCGTTCCGTTCTGAAGCGGCTGCGCTGTCAGCAGGCCACCGTCTACGCCGGACAGTCCAAGGGCATCGAGCCCAGCGGCGCGGAGCGCACTCACGAGGAGCCGATTCATCGGCCCCCCCAGTACCATCTCGACGAGCTGCGCGATTTCCGGCGTAGTCACGCGCAGGCCGTCCCGCTGCTCGACCGGGAGGCCCAGCCGGCGCGACCAGGCGCTGACGGCCTGCCCACCGCCGTGGACGACGACCGACGGGCCGAGTTTTACCAGAGCCCGGGCGCAAGCGGCCACCCAGTCGGGGCGATCGAGCTCGTGGCCGCCGATCTTGACGACTCGCGTTAGCACAGGTGGTTCACACCCTGAAGGGTGGGCTTTAGCCTGTGAATCAGCATGCTAGTCCTGCCGTCTCTGGAAGCCCGAGCATCACATTCATGTTCTGAATCGCCTGCCCCGCCGCCCCCTTCACGAGGTTGTCGATCGCCGCGATCACCGTCAGCCGCGGCCGGCGCACGTCGACGACCTCCGCGACGCCAATCGCGACGCGGTTGCGATAGACGACGTCCTTGAGCGACGGCAGCGCGCCATGCATCACCTGCACGCACGGCTCGGCGTCGTAGGTTGCGCTGTAGAGGCCTTCCGCGGTGGCCTGATCGAGCACGCGGGTCAGCGGCACGTGAATCGTTTCGAGGATGCCGCGCTTCACCGGCAGGAGGTGCGGCGTGAAGACGAGGTCCCCGGTAAACCCGCCCTCGCGTGACAGCGACTGCTTCAGCTCGGCGAGATGGCGGTGCGTGTTGCCGATCGCGTAGGCGCGAAAGTCTTCGGCAACTTCCCCGAACAGCAATTCGCGTTTCGGATTGCGGCCGGCGCCGGTGACGCCAGACGCCGCGTCGATGATGACTTCACGCGACGGATCGATCAACCCGAGCTGCGCGAGCGGGATCAGGGCGAGCAGTGCGGCCGTCGGGTAGCACCCCGGATTGGCCACCAGCTCGGCATCGGCAAGCCGGGGACGCGTGAACTCGGTGAGGCCATACACGGCATCGGGCGACAGCCGGAAGTCGGCCGACAGATCGACCGCGCGCTTCCCGCCCGCGCGCGCCTCGTGGACGTAGCGCGCCGAGACGCCGTGGGGCAGAGCGGACAGAATGATCTCCGCCTCCTGCCACGGTGCATCGTCGGCCTTGATCAGCTCGTGCCCGTCGACCCACTCGCCGGCCGCCGACTCGGCGGTCGCGAACGCGACCGTGGCGTCCGGGTGCCCGCTCAACAGCCGCAGCAACTCTTGCCCGACATAGCCGGACGCGCCCAGCACGCCGACCGGGATGGATGCATGATTATTCATTTGGGCGGAAAATTATGCAGACGCAACGTGCCACGCAAGGTGCGCCCCTACTCTACCCGTTCCAACCTCGGATTAGGCCGGTACGATCGCCCGACCTTGGCGCACGGCTTTCCCTCGAGCATCACGACATCGGCCGTGAAATCGAACCGACCCTGGAACAGGCTCGAGCCCACGCCGTAGGCGTCGACCGGCACGCCTTGCTCCTCGAACAGCCGGATCTTGTCCACGGTGAAGCCGCCCGAGACGACGATCCGCACCTGTTTGAAGCCCTCAGCGTCCAATGCGCGCCGAACGTTCCAGACGAGCTGCGGACTCACGCCGGTCGGCTTGAACGTCCCCATCTGTGGAATGACCGATTTGTCGACGAGGGTTTCGGAGGTGTCGAGGCGGACGCCGTACAGTCGGTTGCCGAGTGCCCGCGCCGCCACGAGCGAGGTGCCGACACAGTCGTTGTCAAAGTCCACGAGTGTGATCAGACGAGTCGACGGATCGCTCTGGTCGGCGAACTTCCGAGACGCGACAACGGTGTCGCCGTGATACGCGGCGATCAGCGCGTGCGGCACCGTGCCGATGCCTTCGGAGCCCCACCACGACGCCTGCGCATCGGTGGAGACGCCGATCGCGCCGGCGATGTGGGCGGCGTAGCCGTCGCCCGTTTGGACCAGCCAGTGATCGTGGCGGGCCGGAAAGAACATCACTTCTTTCGGCTTCGCCGCTTCGACGACCAGCCGCGTGTTGGTACCGACGCGCGTGCGTCGCGCCAGCACGCCGAGGTAGAGCGTCTCGAGCACCGCGAAGGCGTCGTACGGCCCCTCGATGAGCAGGACCGTCTCCCACGGCTGGATTTCCTCTCCGTCATAGAGCGCGTGCACGACCAGCTCTTCCCAGCTCTCGGCGCAGAGCTTCAGAATCGCAATCGCTTCATCGATGCCGCCCAGGTAGGCGTGCGCCTTGCCGAACACCTGCATCGTCACCCGCGGGCGATGCTTGTCTTTGCGTAAGAGATCGCGCGCCCGCACGAAGTATTTGTCGGAGTAATAGCCCTCCCGCATTTTCTCGACGGGAAGGTGGAAGATCGCCGGATCGAGGCGCTTGCGGCGCGGAGCTCCCCCCGCCCTCCCCATTCAGCGCCAACCCGGCCAGACAAACGTGGCGGTCAGCGTGTCGCCCGTGGGCAGCGCGAGCTGTCGCCCGACGTTATTGAGCCGTCCGCAGATCGTGCCGAGCGGCTCCGTGTCAGCGGGACGGGCGACACGGAGGCAGACGACGTCGGCGTCGAGCGCGAGCGCGCGCTCACGTGCCGAGCGCGCCGGATCGGGTCGCGTGAGACTCAGCACCAGCGTGGTCGCGCGCCCCCGGAGCACGAGCTGCACGAGGCGCGGCGGCTCGTCCGGCACCATATCCATCGGCCGTGGCGCGCTGACCGTGTCTCCGCGCACCATGTTGAGAATGACCCGCGCTCGTCTGGGCCGGACGACCGCCTCGAGCCGGAAGTCGCGCGTGGAATCGCCGAGCTCGAAAGCTTCCGCGGGACGGGCTTCGCCACCCGCGAACTCCCGCTCGAGAACCAGCTCCACGCGTAGACCCTTCGCATCTTGTCCCCGCTTGCCGGCGCCGAACGGGTAGATCCGCACCGTGTCGCTCCACGCCAATCGAACGAGGCGCCGGTAGGTGTCTTCCTCCCACAGCGGCAACCCTCGCCGTGAGCGTCCCACCTGGCGGCGCGCGAAGAATTCGCCGGCGAGCGTCACCGTATCGCCGAGCGGCGTCACTTGAAAGAGCGCCTCGACTTCGGCGGTGTCGGTTCGGAGTGTGAGTCGCATGTCGCTATCCAGCGGACCGCTGACGGCGCCACTCGCGAGAATGCGCGGCGCGACCGACGCAGGCTCAATGACGCGGATGCGATAGGTGAGCCGTGTGCCCGGTGCTTGGACAGCGGTCAGCGCCACGAGAATACTAGTGAACGACGATAGTCCCACGCGATTCCTCGAGCGTGGCACCGCTGCCCGGCCCACCCCACTGGCGGTGGGCGACCCACCCTCCGACGACACCCGCGCCCAGCGCGATTACGACCCAGAGGGCGAGCGTACCGGCGCGGATCGCGGGACGGGGCACGACGAACGCATGCGGATTGCCCGCCGACCGCGCCAACGCGACGCGCACCTCGAGGTGGCTCGCGCGGGCACCGGCGCAGTGCCCGCACGTCGCCAGATGCTTGGCGAGCGCGGCGCGCGCGACCAGTGACAGCTCGCCATCCAGTTCCGCATCGATCTGCGCGAGCCATTGCTCGTGCGAGGCATCCGCCATTAGACCTCCTCCTTGACGCGGTAACGCAGGGCGCGGCGCTGCATCCAGCGCACGGCAAACGCGTCCACCAGTGACCGCCACACGCGATTCCACATACCGTACTTGGTCACGCCGTGCTGCCGCTGCCGATGGCCGACCGGTACCTCGGTCACGGTGCCACCCTGCATTTTGATCAACGTCGGTAGAAAACGATGCATTCCGGTGAACAGGGGCAAGGCGTTCACCGCATCGGTGCGAAAGGCTTTGAGCGAGCACCCCGTATCCCGAATCACCTCGCCGTTCAGCCGGTTCCGCACGCCATTGGCGATCCGGCTCTGCAGGCGCTTCCACGGCGTGTCATGCCGGGTGGCGCGGTAGCCGGCAACGGCCGTGGCTCCGGTGCGCTGCAAGGTATCCACGAGTGTGAGAATATCGGCAGGGTCGTTTTGCAGATCGGCATCCAACGTGACGACGATCGGCGCGCGCGCCGCCCGAAAGCCGGCCGCGAACGCCGCGGTCTGGCCCGCATTGCGTTCGAACGCGAGGACGCGCAGCTGGGGATAGCGTTGTCGCAAGGCCTTGAGCGCCGCCACCGACCCGTCGCTCGAGCCGTCGTCCACCACGATGACCTCGAAACTCCGGCCGGCGAGGGCGGCTGCGATCTCCGCGAGCAGCGGGGCGAGATTTTCCCGCTCGTTGTACGCGGGCACCACGAGCGAAAGGTCCACGGGGTGCAAACGATAGCAAGTTGACAGTCGCTAGACGAGTGGGTAAAACCGTGCATGCCTGAATTCTGGTCGCGTCGCGAGTTCCTGGGCTCTGTCGCCGGGGGCATGGCCGCGCGTACGGTGCTGGACATTCCCCATCCGATGCGGCCGCCAGGGCCGCTGCCCCCCCAATCGCGCTGGGCGGCGAAGCCGGTGGCGATCGCGAGCGCCAATGGCCTGCGCGCCGTGCAAAAAGCCTTCGACATGCTGCTCCAGGGCGCCGACACACTCGACGCCGTCGTCGAGGGAGTGAAGATCCAGGAGCTCGATCCCAACGACGACTCGGTCGGCTATGGCGGTCTGCCAAATGCCGAAGGCGTGGTACAGCTCGACGCGTCGTGCATGCACGGACCCACCAAGCGCGCCGGCGCGGTCGGCGCACTCGAGAACATCAAGACCCCATCCGAGGTCGCGAAGCTCATCCTCAAGTACACGAGCCACATCTTCCTGGTTGGCGAGGGCGCCAAGCGATTCGCGCTCTCGTTCGGCTTCAAGGAAGAAGATCTGCTGACCGAACACTCGCGCGAAGCGTGGCTGCGCTGGCGCGCCAACCTGAGCCCGACCGATAACTACCTCGACGTGCCCGATTCCGATCATCTGGTCGTCACGAAAACCGGGACCATCAACTGCGACGCCGTGACGCCGCAGGGCGACCTGTCTTCGGTCACGACCACGAGCGGACTGTCCTGGAAGATTCCGGGCCGCGTCGGTGATTCACCGATCATCGGTGCGGGGCAGTATTGCGACAACGATGTCGGGGCCGCGGGATCCACCGGACTCGGCGAGGCCAACATCAAAGTGTGCGGCGGGTTTCTGACCGTCGAGCACCTGCGGCGCGGCATGAAGCCGACCGACGCGTGCCTCGAGACGCTCAAGCGCGCCGTTGCCGAAACGGAAGCCCGGCTTCTCGACGCGCAGGGTAAACCGAAGTTCGACCTGGTGTTCTACGCCGTCACCAAGCGCGGAGAATTCGGGGCCGCGTCGCTCTATCCGAACCACTTCGCAGTCCACGACGGCACGGACGCCAAGATTCGCGACACGGCCTACCTATTTACCCGCGCCTAATTCTCCTCCTCGTCGCGCTGGCGACTCCGCTCGCGGCGCAGACTGCGGCCAAACAACAGCACGAGTGGGTCGATCACTTGTACCCATACGTGTCCTACAGCTCGATCGACGGATTCTGGGCCGCCGGGCACTATGACTGGTCGAGTCCCACGGGCTTCGCCGAACGGCCGGAGCCGAATTTCGGGCGAGTCGCGCTCGATGTGGGCGCCAGCACCAAGGGCAGCTACGCGTTCGTGCTCGATGCGCAGGCGCCCGCGTATTGGGACGGCTGGCGCCTGGGTCTGACGCTCAGTCTGACGCGCGCCAACCGCCTGGGCTACTACGGTCAAGGCAACAACACCACGTACGACCGCGACAGCACCATCGGTCGGTCATACTTCTATCGGGTGAGCCGGCGGACGCACGGCGCGCGACTCACCGTCCAGCGCCGCGTGATCGGCCCGCTGCGCGTGCTCGGCGGCGCCACATTCGATCACACCGATTTTCGCGCGCTCCCGGGAGTGACGCTGTATCGGCGAGACAGTGTGGGCCCGTTCAATGATGCCGTCGGGCGCGCCGGCATCGTGTTCGATACTCGCGATCTCGAGGCGGACCCGCACCGCGGCATCCTCGCGGAGGCACTCGTCGGGAAGGGGCGTGGGTACACGCGCACGACCGCAGCGATCCGGGCCTACGTTCACCCTTTCGAACGCCTGATCCTCGCCGCGCGCGTCGCGGGCGAACGGATGACCGGTTCGCCGCCGATCTCGGCGCAGCTCACGATGGAAACGAGTGAGGGCCCGGTCGTCGCCGTGGGTGGATACCGCTCGCTGCGCGGCTATTACGACGCGCGCTTTGTGGGACCCGGCAAGCTGGTCGGAGGCGTCGAGGCCCGGTACGGGTTGTTGTGGGCGCCGCGCCTGCTCGAGGTGAAGCTGTTCGCGTTCTACGATGCGGGACGCGTGTTCGGACCCGGCGAAACGGTGCGACTCACGAGCGAGGGCCTGCACAAGGCCTGGGGCGGCGGCGTCGGCACCGCAGTCATACGGAATACCGTGCTGACGTTTTTCCTGGGAAAGGGCACGGAAGGGACGCTCGTCACCTTCGCGACGACGTGGAGTTTCTAGGCCGTCACTTCGCGGATCCCGACGCCCCGCTTGCTCAGCTCGTCCACATACGCCTGGAACGGCACCGCCTCGTCCGGCGTGTAGACGCCAGTCGATTCGATCCGGCCATCCACCTGCATCACACCGGTGATCGCAAGTGAAAACCCGGTCGTCCGCATCATCGCGCTGATTCCCGTGGCTTCGTCAAAGTAGTCGAGCAGCTGCCAGGCGACGCGCCGGCCGCTGCGCCCCTGCACTTCAACGCGCAGCGCGACGAGATCGCGGCTATTGGGCTTGGTCAGCTGCGGCGACACCGTCGCGATGAACGCCTCGCGCGGCACGATCGTCACGTCCTTCACCGTCACCGGATCGAGCGATAACAACCCCAGCTCGCGAATCGGGCGCATGATCGCCACATGTCCCGGATATCGCAGCGTCTTGTACTCCATGGTGCGCACCTGACCGCGGTACGCCCACGGCATCGTCGAGATCCCGCCGCCGGTATGGAAGGCCTCGAGTGTCCCCACCGGGCTGGGGAATTCGACGGCCTCGACCTCCGACAGGGCATCCACGCGCTCCGGCCGGCCTTCGCGCAGCACCCACGAGGGCGTCGTGTAGTAGTCGAGCGCGCCTTCGAGAGAATAGACGATCTGATAATTGAGCGGCGGCTCCGGTTTCTGCGGCAGCCCCCCCACGAAGATCTTCACGCTCTCGGCCTCGCCGACGCGGCGAATGCCCTCGGCCGCGATAATGTTGACCATTCCGGGGGCGAGACCACAGTCGGGTATCACCGAGACATGCTTCCGCTGCGCGGCGGCATGCAGCGTCTTCTGTTTCTGGACGATTTCGGTATTGCCACCCAGGTCGGCACAGTGCAGTCCCATGGCGACGGCGGCCTTGGCGACCGGGTAGTTGAAATAGTAGGGCAACGCATTCATCACGGCGTCGTGCCCGCGCATCACCTTGCGAAGCTCGGGGGCACGTTTTGCATCGAGGCGGGCAGTGACCAGCCGCTTCCCCCTTCTCTTCTTAAGGAAGGCGGGCGCACGGTGCGGCTGCAGGTCAGCCAGGGTGACGCGCTCGACTTCCGGGTGCCGCAGCAGGTCGAACGCGCAGGCAGAACCCTGCAGCCCAGCGCCGAGCACGAGCATGCGCATCCGAGTCCACGCCTCCGATGATGGTTGGGGATGAAGCGGCGGAAAGCTAGTAGATTCGGCCACCGTGTTGCACCCCTCACAGCCTTCGCCACATGTCGGGGCCGCGGAGCTCACGCGCCAGCGCCTGATTCGTACGGCGCTGGAGCTGTTCACGACCCGCGGCTACCACGACACCACCACGGCGCAGATCGCCAAGAAGGCCGGGATCGCCGAAGGCACCATTTACCGGCATTTCGCGAGCAAGCAGCAACTGGTCAACGAGCTATATCGCGCGGCGCAGCGGTGGGCGACCAAGGTCGCACAAGAGGCGGTGCGTAATCCCGATGCAAGAGCCGCGCGCGCCCAGCTCACGGCGGTCGCGCATGGATTGCTCGAGGGAGCCGAGCACGACACCGCCGTCGTCAAGCTCGGGTTGTTAGAGCGGCTCGATGCCGTGCTCGATGACGAGAGCCGCAAGACCGCGCGCGAGTTTCGTATCGTGCTGGAGCGCATCGTTGCTGAGGGCAAAGCTCAGAACTCGGTCCGAAGCGGGGCGGTCGAGATCTGGGCAGGGGTCTGGTTGGCCACGATTCGTCATGCGTTGGAGAAGGTCGTAGCCGGCGATTGGAAGCCGGGGGACACCGGCGTGCGGTTGGTGATCGACGCGGCGTGGAAGGCGATTAGCGCCTGAGAGGGAAGAGTAGGGGCGCAGCATGCTGCGCCCCTACCTAAACCATTCGATTACGCTCGTCGTAATTCGAACAACGCGATTTCGGGCGGCACGAACACTCGCAACGGGACTCCCACGACACCGATCCCGCGGCTCACGTATAGCTGGCTGCTTCCCTGCGTGAAGTGCCCCATCACGTATTTCGTGATCAGCCGGCCTGGTGACCAGCCCACGACGGGCACGTAGAACTGGCCGCCGTGAATGTGGCCGGCGAGGGTGAGGGGAATGCCGCGTGGCGCGGCGCCATCGAAGGCCCCGGGGCGATGGGCGAGCAGGATGCGGAACGCGTGTTTCGCGGGGGGCGTGAGCCGCAAGGCGTGTTCGAGGTCATCGTCCTGGGGATCATCGGCACGCCAGTTACGCGGGTCGTCGATCCCGATGAGCGCGAGGGCGGCGCCGCCCCGCTCGATCACGTGGGCGCCATTCTTCACGAACACCTGGCCCGCATCGCGCACACCTCGAACGACGGCGTCCTCGCCGGTGTAGCGGTCGTGGTTGCCGAGCACGGTGACCACGCCCAGCGGTGCGTGCAGGTCCCGAAACGCGCGCACGTAGTCGGGGATGTACGACTGGGAGATGTCGATCATGTCGCCCGTCTGCACGATCAGATCGGCGCCCAGCGCGTTCGTCTGCGCGACGATCCCACGCATTCTCTCTTCCGACATGTGAATGCCGGCATGCACGTCGGAGAGATGCGCGATGCGGAGCCCGTCGAGTCCCGGCGGCAAGTCTGGAAAGAGCAACGTGCGGCGCGTGAGCGCGGGGAGTCGCTCGGCGCTCCAAATGCCGTAGGCGGAGAAGCCGACTCCGATGGCTCCGTAAGCGTAGGTGGCGCGGGCCAGGAATTGGCGACGTGACATCCGTGCGTTGTCCGTGGTGCGTGGTGCGTGGCGGCGAACGAGACGGTCACGCACCACGTACCACGCACCACGCACCGCTTTTCCCAGGATATAGAGTGCAACCAGAGCACAGAAGATCCAACCAAGAAGCTGCCAGGCAATGAAGGGCGCGATGTAGGGGACGCGACTGATTCCCCACAGGCTGCCGGTGAACATCCGCACGGCAACGATGCCCCAGGGGATGTTGAAGAGGATGAAGACTCGGTTGAGCCACCGCCGCGCGGACAGCGGCAGGCGCTCGCGCAAGTAGAGGTAGAGCAGCAGTTGAGGCGACGCAAACAGCAACAAATAGATTAGGGCCATGTCACTCCGTACGCTGGCGTTTTTCGGCGTGTTCCCCGCGCTACTTGCCGCCCAGCGACCTGCCGGTGTCGATCGACAGCTCGTCGCCGCGGCGTTGTGGGCGAAAGCACGCTACAACTATGCCTACTGGGACGCCGTCCGCGCGAATTGGGACTCGGCTTTCGCGGCGACGGTCACCTTTGCCGAGCAACGGCCCGCCCCGCCGGACCAGCTGCTCTTTCGCCGGCTCCGGCGCTGGGGCACGCTGCTGAATGACGGGCAGCTCGCAATCGTGGCGGCAAAGAGTTCGTGGGGACGGGGATCGTGCCCGACATCCGGGTAGACGCGCGGGTCGAGGACGTGCTCGCCGGACGCGACGCGGCGCTGGAGCGCGCGCGCGCCTATTTCAGCGAAACGGCGGGGGGGCGGGGCCCGCGCTAGCTCTTGAGCTGCGCGCGGAAGAAACTGATCACCGCGCGCCAAGCGCTGTCGGCAACCTCCGGTTTCTCGCGCGTGCGGAAGAATCCGTGTCCGACCCCCGGATACACCGTATACGGATACGGCTTGCCGGCAGTCCGCATTGCCGCGGCCGCATCCGGAAGTCCCGCGTTGATGCGCGCGTCGTTCTCGCCATACACCCCGAGTCCCTTGGCGCGAATCTTCGGCATATCCGCGGCGCTGGGCGCTGAGCCATAACAGACGACGAAGGCCTTCAATTCGGGCGCGTTGGTGGCGTACCGGAAGCTCTGCGCGCCGCCCCAACAGAAGCCGATGACCCCAACGTCGTTCGCGCGGGCGGCCTTTACCGTCTTCAGATAGGCGCGCGTCGCATCGAGATCGATGGTCACGGTGTCTGGGTTCAGCGTCGCGATGAGCTTGCGCGCGGAATCGGGCGAGCTGGGCGAGCCGCCGCGCCGTGACAACAGATCGGGCGCGATCGCAACAAAGCCGTCCTTCGCGAGCTGCTCGGTCGTCTGGCGGATGAAGTCGGACATGCCGAAGATCTCGTGAATGACGATTACGGCGGGCGCGGGCTGCGGGCGCTCGGGGTAGGCGATGTAGGCCGTCATCGTGTCTTTACCGCTGAGGAATTTGACGTACTCTGAATGGATGTCGGGCGGCGAGAGGCGGCGAAGGGCGGCGGAGGGCGGCAAATTCATCGCCGCTGTCGCTAGAATCCCCACGCCAGCCACCAGCACAGCCTTTGCCGCCATTCGCCGCCTCTCGCCGCCCTTCGCCGCCGTATTACCGTCCATAGCTCACCCTCCAGATTTTTCCGCCCATGTCGTCACTTACCAGCAAGGATCCATCCGGCAATACCAAGAGACCAACCGGCCGGCCCCAGCGCGAGCCGTCCGGACGCTGCCACCCCACGATGAAGTCTTCAACCCCCACGGCGCGCCGGCCGGCGCTGTCGACTTCGACACGCACGACCTTTGCGCCCGTCGGCACGCTGCGATTCCAGGAACCGTGCAGCGTGACGAACGCATCGCCACGATACTCGCGCGGAAACTCGGCGCCCGTGTAAAACGCCAAGCCGAGCGGCGCGGAATGCGCCTGTATAGTGATGGTCGGCGGCTCGACACGCGAGCAATCAGCCGATCCGTATTCCGGATTGGGCTTGCCGGGGAGATAACACGCGGGCCATCCGTAGTCGCGCCCGTCCTTGATGATGTTGATGTGTTCGGGCGGGAGGTCATCGCCCAGATTGTCGCGATCGTTGTTGCCACCCCACAGCTCCCCCGTCGTCGGATTGAACGCCAGCCCGACGGTATTGCGCAGACCCTTTGCAAAGATGCGACCGCCCGAGCCGTTCGCATTGAACTGCGTCACGGCGGCGCGCAGCGAGTCGCGCTCGTCGCAAAGATTGCACGAGGAGCCAACGGCCAGGTACAACTTGCCGTCCGGTCCAAACAGGATCGTGCGGGTCGAGTGACCGCCGCCCGGCACGTTCGGCACGATCGTGACCGGTGCGGTGCCAGCCGGATCGAAACGCTTCACATCGCTTTCTTCCGCGACATACATCGTGTCCGCGCGGAACGCGATGCCGAACGGTCCTCTGAGGCCGCTCGCCACGGTCACGGCGTTCTCGGCGACGCCGTCATGGTTCGAATCGGGGAGTTTGACGATCACGCCGGAGCCCGGCTGCGACGCGTACACCATGTTCCCCGGACCGAGGGCCAGGTAACGGACCCCGGGCAGATTCTGCGCGAACACCGACACGTGAAAGCCCGCCGGTACGCGGAGGTTGTCGTCCGCTCCCTGGCCCCTTGCTGGTGCCGGGCCGCGGCAGGCGACGGCGATGATCACGACTGACAGCACACGCAGGTGCATTGACTACCTCCGACCGATGGCGATCACTTTGAGCAGCAGCTTGCCGTCCGGGTCCACGCGCACTTCAACCGGCGCGAACGGAACGTCGACGCGGGCCGACGTCTCACGGCCTGCACCGGTCACGACGACGTCGCGCCGCATCGTCGCACCGTCCGCTCCCCGGAACTCGAGCGTTAGCGCAGGGAGCCGGAAGAGCCCCCATTCCGGTTTCTGGCGTTGCGTGATACCCACGTCCACTCGCCCGGCTCCCGCGTCGTAGCGCCATGTGACGTCGAGCTGCGGGTACCCCGGCTGGTAGAGCCATTGATGGAAGAACCAGCCAAAGTCCGCTTTGGCCGCCTTGTCCATCACGTGCTGGAAGTCTTCACTGGTTGCAGTGGAGTCGCGGTACGTCCGGTAGTAGGTACGAAGCCCGCGGAAAAACGCCGAATCGCCCATCAATCCCCGCAGCATGTGCAGCACCCACGCGCCTTTGGGATAGCTGTTCGCGTTCAAGAGCTTGATGGGATCGGCGGCAAATCCCGAATCCACGATGGGCCGGTCGGTGACGTCGGAAGCGAAATAGTCCTCCGCGCTCTTCCTCATATGCCTTGCCAGCGTCGAGTCGCCGTCGAGGGCAGCTGCGATGACGCCATCGAAATACGTCGCGAAGCCTTCCGAGAGCCAGAGGTGGGGCCAGTCGCGCTCTGTGACCGCGTCGCCGAACCACTGGTGCGCGGTCTCGTGGCGCACGACCCCCTCGCCCATTCGCCGCTCGATGTACGGCTTCTCGGCGTAGAAGATGGCGCTCGAGTTCTCCATCCCGCCGAATTTCGTGGATGATTGCACGTGCGCGAGTTTCTCGTAGGGGAAGGGCCCGATCAACCGCTGCATCACCTCGACGATCTCGGTTGCGCGACGGAACGGGACCGAGTCGGCGAACGCCGAGTCTTCCGCGTACGTCCACACCTCAATGGGAATCGTGTCGCGGCCGTTGATCACCGGACGGTGTGTCGAGACCGCGAATTCCCCGGCGCCGATGACCATCGTGTAGGTGGGAATCGGGTGCGACTCGCTCCACGAGACGGCCCCCCGTTTTCCGTTCGCCACGATGCGCCAATTCTTCGGTGCCGACACGAAGACCCGTACGGTCGCCTTGTCGGACGGATGATCCACGGTTGGGACCCAGAACCGTGCCCGCTCGGGCCAGTTGTCAGCGAACGCCACGCGCCGGCCTCGGACGTTGGTCGATATGATCAGTCCGTCGCTCGGCGTCCCACGGTAAAAAACCCGGATGCCCCGAGGACCGGTGCCGGCGCCAGCCAGCGCGAGGGACCGGCCATCATAACGAAACGGCAGCCGCGCGCATCCCTGGACCCGCAGCTCGCACACGCTGTCGACCGTCATATCGACCAGGTCAAGCCGCAGCGTGTCCGGCGCCACCTTCGATTTGCGCAGGCGGATGAATGCACTCGCGGCGATCGCTGTGCCGGTGTCGGGAATCGAGACAACGAGGCCATATGACTCGACGTTCACACTCGGTTGCTGCGCCATAACGGGAGTCGCAAGCAGCAGCGCGGCACCTATTGCCGCCCACTGCCCTCTAGTGCCGACCGTCATTCGCATACACACCCTTAAGCGCGGTCTCCGCCTTCGGCATCCTCTCCCGACTCGTGAGCGCTTCCTCGGCGGCCTTCTCGACCGCCGCGGTGACCTCAGCCTCAACCTCCGAGAGCGCTTTGGCCTTCACGCCCTCTTCCTTCAAATACTCCTCGTACAAGCCGATTGGGTCGCGCTTGCCCCATGTTGCAAAAACCTCGGCCGGAAACGTGTCGCGAGCCTCGCGCTCGTCATGCGTCGCGTGACCGCCCATGCGGAACGTCTCCGCGATCAGGATCGCCGGCCCATTGCCGTTACGACACCGCTCGGCGGCGATTCGTGCAGCCGCATAGGCGTCGAGCACGTTGTTGCCGTCAAAACCGGCCCCCCACACGCCATAGCTCGCCGGCCAGTCGCGAAAATCGGGCGGCAGATGGTGCTGCTCGAGCCGAGTCCCGAGCGCGACCTGGTTGTTCTCGATGATGAAAATGGCGGGGACGCGCTGCACCGCCGCGAAGTTGGTTCCCTCATGCGCCGTGGCGGTGTTGGCCGAGCCATCACCGACCCACGTCAGCGCGACGCGCGGCTCGCGCTTCAGCTTGAACGTGAGTGCGATCCCGGTGATCACGGGCACCATGTCACCGACGTGGGAAATGGGCTGGAGGACGCCGTGCCTGAATGAGCCGACGTGCAGGTCGCGGCCGCCGCTCGGCGAATCGGCCGTCGCGAGATAGGCGCGGAGCATGTCGGCGATCGGCATCCCCATTTCGCAACAGGCCGCCGCATTGCGGATCATCGGAGCCACGATGTCGGTCCCGCGCTCGAGCGCGTGCACCGGCCCGACGGTGGTCGCTTCCTCTCCCGTACCGAGCCACGCCTTGGAGATGACCCCCGTGCGCACCCAGCGCTTCAGCTCGATGTCATGCAGTCGCGCCCGGAGCAGGCCGCGATAAAGCTGGAGCTTGGAGTCGGGAGTCAGGGTGGACACGATCCCGGCGCGCTCGGGATTCGTCTCGAGCGTCGACCGGAACCCGCGCACGAGGGCGGGATCCGGTTTCCAGTCGACGTACTCTGGTGGGTCGAACGCGGGGAACCGCTTCACGGCACGCCGGCAACGCTCCGGCCGAGGACTTGTCCGTCGCGCTTGAAGACACGCCCGTCCTTCATGACGAAGTCGACGTGCTCGAGCACCTGGATGTTCTGGAGCGGATCACCGGTGACGGCGACGATGTCGGCGCGCTTCCCCACCGCGATCGCGCCGATGTCGCGTTCGAGGCCGAGCAGCGTCGCGCCGCTCGAGGTTCCGGCCACGATCGCCTGCATCGGCGTCATGCCGCCGTAGCGCACCATGAGGCCGAACTCGCGCGCGTTGGTGCCGTGCCGCATGACCCCGGCGTCGGTGCCGAGCGCGATCTTTACGCCTGCGTCGACCGCCATCTTGAACGAGTTGCGCACGCGCGGCGCGAGCGCGAGCGCTTTGGCGGCGATGGGCGGCGGCAGGCGGCCCGCGGTCGCCAGTGACTCCACGGTGAAGCCGGCCAATAGCGTGGGCACGAGCCACGTGCCCTTTTGCTTCATGAGCGCCACGGCTTCCGCATCGAGAATTGAGCCGTGCTCAATCGACGTCACGCCCGCGCGGACCGCCGCCTTGATCCCGGCGGTCCCGTGCGCGTGCGCGGCAACGCGCCGGTCGAGCTGCGTCGCCGTCTCGACGATCGCGCGCATCTCGTCTTCGGTGTACTGCTGCACGCCGGCCGAGTCGGTCAGCGACAGCACGCCGCCGGTCGCGCAGATCTTGATGACATCGGCGCCGTATTTGACCACGTAGCGAACCGCATTGCGGACTTCGTCGACTCCATCGGCGACGCCCGTTTCGATCCCGCCTTCGTGCTCGAAGACCTCGGGCTGGAGGCCATTGGTCTCGTCGCAGTGCCCGCCGCGAATGCCGAACGAGATGCCGGCGGCGACGATCCGTGGTCCGGGAATCCAGCCGGCGTTGATGGCGTTGCGCAGCGCGACGTCGCCGAAATGCGCAGTGCCCACGACGCGGACGGTCGTGAATCCGGCCTCGAGCGTCTGCTGCGCGTGGGCCGCCCCCAGCAGCGCGAGCTGGCTCGGCATCTCGGTGAGTCCCGCGTGCTGCCAGTCGCCGTCGCCGAGCGTCCGGGACGCCAGGTGCACGTGGGCGTCGATGAACCCGGGCAACACCGTGGCACCGGACAGATCGATCACCGTGGCACCGGCGGGGACCTGCACGTTCGTTCCCACGGCGGTAATGCGATCGCCCTGCACCAGGATCACCGCGTTCTTCACGGGCGCTGCGCCGGTGCCGTCGATGAGCGTGCCGGCGCGGATAGCGACAGCGGCGGCGGCGGGCGGCGAGGGGGGGGGAGCGGCGGAGGACGGCGACTGAAACGAAGTGAGGGCTGCGAGCAGCGTGAGATACACCATCACGAGAGCTTGCCTCTCAGTTTGCTCAGGAACCCCCCGGACGACGCGGCGGAGCTTCCACTCCCCCCCCCGGTCAACGCGTCGCCGAATTCGATTGCGGTCATGTACCGGTCGTCGGGATTGGTCTGAAGGGCTTTGGTGAGCGCTCGTTCCACCGGCTCTGGAACGTCTGGGCGATACTGCCGAATCGGAACCGGCTGGCTGCGCAGCCGCGCGATCATCATCTCCTGAGCATTGCGCCCCTGGAACGGCAGCTTGCCCGTGAGCATTTCGAACGCGACGATGCCGAGGGCATAGAGATCACTGCGGGCGTCGAGCGTCTTGCCGCGAATCTGCTCCGGGCTCATGAACTCGGGCGTGCCAAGAATGATGCCGGTGGCGGTCAGCTTGGCGATCGCCGGATCCGCGCGCCGCTCCTTGGCCAGGCCGAAATCCATGACGACGGCCCGCTCGATCCCGCCGCCATCATCCGGCACCAGCATCACATTCTCCGGCTTCAAATCGCGGTGAATGATCTGCAGCTCGTGGGCGTGGTGCAGGCCGGCGCACATCTGCTTGAGCAGCGCCACGCTCAGGGGGATGTCCATCGGCCCCCCGCGCACTTCGCGATCGGACAGCAGCTCGCCCTTCAGGAAGGGCATTACCAGATAGATCAGCCCGTCCTCCGACTCGCCGAGGCGCAGGATGCGACAGACGTTCGGATGATCGAGCCGCATCGCGAGGCCGGCCTCGCGGCGCAGCCGCTCGACCGAGCTCTTGTCCGACGCGAGCCGCGGCGACAGCACCTTGATCGCGACCGTTTCGCCCGATGAGATCTCCTTGGCCAGATACACATAGGACATCCCGCCTTCGCCCAGCTTCTTCATCACCTGATAGCGCGCATCGAGAATCTGATTGGAGAGGCTGGAGGCCCGGTCGAGGCCGGACTTCGGCAGGGGCGTGCGCGCCCCGGTGCCGCTGTCCGAGGAAGGCGGCGCCGACGATTTCTTCGACTGGATTTCCACGAGCATGCTTCCGTCTTTGGGACAGAAGCGCGCCGCGCTATCGGTGTACATCGACCCGCATTTCGGGCAGCGACGCTCGCTCATTGCCGGACCAAGTTGCGGCCTTCGTTCTTGGCGCGATAGAGGGCTTGATCCGCGAGCGACACGAAGCTGTCCGCGCTGTGCACGCGGTCGTCGGGAAACGATGCGAGTCCGATGCTGATCGTCACGCGCACGGGATCGTCGCCGGGATCGGCGAAGTCGCGATTCTGTACGCGGAAGCGGATGCGTTCGGCAAAGATCGCCGCGCCCGGCGTCGTCGTCTCCGGCATCACGACGACGAACTCTTCGCCCCCGTAGCGAGCCACCAGATCGACCGACCGTGCTTCGCGCCGTAGCAGCTCGCCGACCTGGCGCAGCACGGAGTCGCCCGCGATATGGCCGCGGGTGTCATTGACCGATTTGAAACGATCGATATCCGCGAGCATGATGGTCAGCGCCAGGTTGTACCGCCGGGCGCGATCCAGCTCCCCCGCCAGCGCCTCGGCCAGCGCCCGCCGGTTCATGCAGCCCGTGAGCGCATCGGTGGACGCGAGCTTCTCAAGCCGCTGCTTGTCCGACACGGCGCTCTCGAAGTCGTAGGCCTTTTCGATCGCCGACACGGCGGTCTTGATGACGGTCTCCGCGAATTGCGCATCGGCCCGCGTGAGCGGCGGATCGTCGCCGGTCGTCCGCAGGAAGAACACGCCGATCTGCTGGTCTTTCATCCAGAAGGGCAGCGCGACCGCGGAGCGGGTGGGGACCTTGATCTCATCGCGTTCCCAGCGGCGCCGTTCGTCTTCGTACAGCGGATCCGTGGCGACATCTTCGACGAGCACGAGCCGCCCGGTCGAGACCGCTTTGCGGATCTCGGGATACTTGCTGAGCTCGATCTGCAGATTGCGCAGCATCGGGTTTTCGTAGGCCGCCACGACGACGCCCTGCTGATCGCCGGGTTTTGCGAGCACCATCGAGCACTTCGAGATGTTGAGCGCGCGGGCGACGCGCCGGGCGAGGATGTGATACATCTCGTCCGGCTTGAGGGAATCGGTGACCTCGTGGAGAATGTCCACCATCGCGGCGCGGCTGCGGGCCTCTTCGCGGGCCTGCGCGAGCGCGCGGCCGACGCGAATGTGGGCCTCGACACGGGCGAGGAGCTCCCGCACGCGGAATGGCTTGGAGATGAAGTCGGCCGCGCCGAGCCCCAGCGCGCGCACCGTGGCCTCTTCGGGCGGCATCGACGAGACCATCAGGACCGGCAGATCGCGATAGCGCTCGTCCTGCTTGAGCCGCTCGAGCAGCTGCAGCCCGTCCACCTTGGGCATCATGATGTCGAGCAGCAGGATCGCCGGCTTGATTTCCTCGAGCTTGGCGAACAGCCCGTCGCCTCCCGGGCAGACCGCCACCTCGTAGCCGTTCTCTTTCAGGATCCAGGTGAGGGTCTGGACCAGCGATGCGTCGTCATCGGCGACCAGCACTCGCGTCGCGGGAGCTGCCATCAGTCGTGAGCCTCGAGCAGCGAGGGATCCACGTTGCCGCCGCTGACCACGAGCACCGTTGCGCGTCCGCGTGGGACGGCGCCGGCCAGCAGCGCCGCGGTCGTCGCCGCGCCCGACGGCTCGACGGCGAGCCGGCACGTGCGCCATAGAAACTGCACGGCCGCGCGGATGCTGTCATCGTCGACCAGCACGACCCCGCGAATCCGATCGCGCTCCCGCGTGAGCTCGGCGAAGGGGATGTTGCCGACATTGAGCGTGATCAGCCCGTCGGCGATGCTGCCCGTGCGGTCGAGACGGACCACCTTTCCTGCCGCCAGCGAGCGGTGCAGCTTGGGCGCGCCTGCCGGTTCCACCCCCCATACGACCGCGTGGCTCTTCGCGGCCGCCAATCCGGCGACGATGCCTGAGATCAGACCGCCGCCGCCGACCGGCACCACCACGGTCTCGACCTCGGGCAGCTGTTCGACGATTTCGAGTGCGACGGTAGCCTGCCCCGCGACGATATCGGCATGATCGAACGGCGGGACGATCGCGAGCCCCTCACGCTTGGCGATCTCTTCCGCCTTTACACGTCGATCCTCGGAAGTTCGACCGGCGAAGACGACCTCACCGCCCCACTTTTTCACGCCGGCGATTTTGACCGTCGGCGTGGTCTCAGGCATGGTGACGACGGCTCGGATACCGAAATGCTTTGCGGCGTATGCCACCGCCTGACCGTGATTGCCTGAGGAGTACGTGATCACGCCCCGCTGGCGGACGGCTGATGGCAGACGGCGGATAGCATTGTAGGCGCCGCGGATTTTGAACGCGGCCGTAGGCTGCTCGTTCTCGAGCTTGAGGTGGACGCCGAGCTCCTGCACGTAGATGAGCGGCGTGCGGCGCGCGATGCCCCGCAGGCCGGCTGCGGCTTCCTGAATGTCCTGGGCCGTGACCACGCTATTTCTTGGGCTTGGGCCGTGGGGCCTTGGGCTTGGCCTTGGCCTTGGCCTTCGGCGTGGGAGTCGGGCTCTCGTCGTCGTCACCCTCCTCGACGTCGTCGTCCTCGTCTTCCTTCACGACGCGCGCCACGTCCACCACCAGGTCGCCCGGCGTCAGGTTCATGACCTTCACACCCTGCGTGTTGCGGCCGGAAATCCGAATCCCCTCCACCGGCACGCGGATCATGATTCCCTTCTTGGTAATCATCATCAGCTCATCGTCGGGCAGGACCTCCTTCAGCGCCACGATGTCGCCCGTCTTGTCGCTGCGCTTCAGGGTGATGATGCCGCGGCCGCCGCGGTGCTGGACGCGGTATTCGTCGAGCTCGGACCGCTTCCCCATGCCCTTCTCGGTCACCGTGAGCAGCGTCGACTTGCGGCGCACCACCACCATGTCGATGACGTGGTCCTTCTTGTCGAGCTCGATGCCCTTTACGCCCGTGGCCGTGCGTCCCATGTCGCGCACGTCTTTCTCATGGAAGCGGACGCTCATGCCGTGCGCGGTCGCGAGGACGATGTCGTTCTTGCCGTCGGTCACCTGGACGTCGATCAGCTCGTCGCCCTTCTCGATGTTGATGGCGCGGATGCCGACCGAGCGCGGGTTGCCGAACTCCGACAGCACCGTCTTCTTGACCAGGCCGTCCTTGGTGGCGAAGAGCAGGAACTGATCCTCGGAGAACTCGCGCACCGGCACGAGCGCGGCGACCTTCTCGTCCGGCTTCATGGCGACGCAGCTCAAGATCGGCTTGCCGCGGGCGGACCGCGCCGCCTGCCCAATCTCGTGCACCTTCAGCCAGTAGCACTGCCCCTGCTCGGTGAAGAACATCACGTAGTCGTGGGTCGACGCAATAAACAGGTGCTCGACCCAGTCGTCTTCCTTCTGATGCGCGGCGATGACGCCCTTGCCGCCGCGCCGCTGCCGCCGGTACGCGGAGACGGGAAGTCGCTTGATATAGCCCGCGTGCGAGACCGTGATCACCATGTCCTCTTCGGCAATCAGGTCCTCGATCGAGAATTCTCCCTGGTCGGCGACAATCTCGGTACGCCGGTCGTCGCCAAAACCGTGGGCCAGCTCGGTCAGCTCTTCCTTCAGGATCTTCATGCGCCGCGGCTTGGACGCGAGGATTTCCTTGCACTCCTTGATGAACTTGCGGACGTCCTTCAGCTCTTCCTCGAGCTTCGTGATCTCGAGGGCGGTGAGCCGCGCCAGCCGCATGTTGAGGATCTCGGCTGATTGCTTCTCGGACAGCTTGAAGCGTTTGCGCAGCGCGGCATCCGCCGACGGCGTGTCCTTCGATTTCTTGATGATCTTGATCACTTCGTCGATGTTGTCGACGGCGATCTTCAAGCCCTCGAGGATATGCTCGCGGTCCTGCGCACGCTGCAGCTCGAACTGGGTGCGCAGGGTGATGACGTTGTGTCGGTGCTCGATGAAGTACTGCAACAGCTCGAGCAGTGTCAGCTCGCGCGGCGTGCCGTCCACCAGCGCCAGCATGATGGCGCCGAACGTCTGCTGCATCTGCGTGTGCTTGTAGAGCTGATTGAGCACGACCATGGGGATGACGTCGCGCTTCAGCTCGATGACGAGCCGAATCCCTTCCTTGTCGGACTCGTTGCGAACGTCGCTGATCCCCTCGAGCTTCTTCGCGAGCACCAGGTCGCGAATCTGCTCGTGCACCCGTTCGGGGCTGACCTGATACGGAAACTCCGTGACCACGATCTGCTGCTTGCCGGTCGATTCCTTTTCTTCGGCGATCGCGCGCGCGCGAATGACGATGCGGCCGCGGCCCTTCTCGTAGCACTCCTTGATGCCCTCCCGGCCGTAGATGATCGCGCCGGTCGGGAAATCGGGACCTTTGACAAACTTCCGGATGTCCCTGATCGTCGCAGTAGGATGATCGACGAGATGCACGACCGCCTGCACGACTTCGCTCAGGTTATGCGGCGGGATATTCGTCGTCATCCCGACCGCGATGCCCGCCGACCCGTTCACGATCAGATTCGGCAGCCGTCCCGGCAGGACGGTGGGCTCCTGCAACCGGTCGTCGAAGTTGGGGACGAACGCGACGGTGTTCTTGTCGATGTCCTCCAGCATCGTCATCGCGACGCGGGTGAGCCGGGCTTCGGTGTACCGGTAGGCGGCCGCGGAGTCGCCATCGACCGAACCGAAATTCCCCTGGCCATCGATGAGCGGGTAGCGCAACGAGAAGTCCTGCACCATCCGGACGAGCGAGTCGTAGACCGCGATGTCGCCGTGGGGATGGTATTTGCCGAGGACGTCGCCGACGACGGTCGCCGCTTTCTTATAGGGCCGGCCCGGCACCAGGCCGAGCTCGTGCATGGCGTAGAGGATGCGGCGGTGGACGGGCTTCAACCCGTCGCGGACATCGGGCAGCGCGCGCTGCACGATGACGCTCATTGAATAGTCGAGGAACGATTCCTTCAGCTCGTCTTCGATGAGGCGCGGGAGAATACGTTCGCGGACGTTAGGACCGGTCATGAAGAGGCGGTTTCTGGTGTCAGGTGTCGGGTGTCAGGTGATGCCCGAAATGGGCTAAGATGTGCAAAATTAACTACTTAGACTTCGGAAGGCAACTCCACGACGATCTTGCCCAACTGCTCGCCCTTGGCCAGCCGCTCAAATGCATCTCGCGCCTGCTCCATAGGATACACGCGATCGACAACTGGCCGCAGCTCGCCCTGGCCCAGTCGGCGCACGACCTCCGCGTACTCCGCCGCATTCCCCATCGTCGAACCCAGGATGCTCCAGTGATGCCAGAACAATCGCCGCAGATCGAGATGCACCTGCGGCCCGGATGTCGCGCCACAGGTCACCAGTCGGCCCCCGCGCCGGAGACAGCGGAGCGAGTCGTCCCACGTCGCGGCTCCGACATTCTCGACCACGACATCCACGCCGCGCTTGTTGGTCAGGGCACGCACCTCTGCGGCCACCTGTTGAGTGCGGTGGTTGAGGGTCACATCGGCGCCGAGCTGCTTCGCCGCGGCAAGTTTGGCGTCGTCCGAGGAGGTCACGATGACCCGCGCGCCGACGAGCTTGGCGATGCGCATCGCGGTCAAGGAGACGCCTCCGCCGATTCCCCAAATGAGCGCCGTTTCCCCGGCCTTGAGCTGCGCCCGTGTCACGATCATCCGCCAGGCGGTCAGCGTCACGAGCGAGAACGCCGCCGCCTCCGCCCAGGTGAGCGCCGGGGACAGGTTGGGCCCGCGCACCACGTTTTGCGCCGGTACCGTCACCAGCTCGGCCATTGTCCCCGGGAGGTGTTCGCCCAGGAGCCGATAGTTCACGCAGAGCGAATGCTCGCCCGCGCGGCAGAATTCGCACGTGTAATCGGAGATCCCCGGATTGATGAGCACGCGATCGGCGGGTTGCACGTTGGTGACACCGGGGCCGACGGTCTCTACGACGCCCGCCCCGTCCGCACCCACGATGTGTGGGAATTCTCTGCCTGCTCCGGGCAGGCCTTCCGCTACGAACAGATCGAGATGATTCAACGCCGCCGCGCGAATCGCGACGCGTACCTCGCCCGCCTTAGGGGTGGGCGCATCGGGAACATCGCTGATGTGGAGGTGCTCGATACCGCCGGTAGCCGTCAGAACCGCCGCACGCACCCCTAGCCCCTAGTCCCTAACCCCGAGTCCCTATCAAGGCCGGAACGCCGGCGTGATCATCTGCTCCAGGCCGATCGTCGGCAGAGGGACGGGGGTCGCCGAGCCGACCGGCTGAACGTATACGCGGTACACGGGATTGCGGCGATTCTGCGGCTCCGCATTCACGACCAGGGCCAGGAGATCGCCGGACGGCGAGACGGCGAACGACGCGATCGCGAGGTCGGTGCCGGTGAGCGCGGTGGTCGCGCCGGTCGCGAGATCGGCGCGGATAACCTGCTGGACCGTGCGATTGCCCTCACGCCGCTCTACCAGGTAGGCGAGCGAGCCGTCACGCAGAAACCGGGGCTCCGACTCACGTTGTTGCGGCGACCGCGTGAATTGGCGCTGGTTGGTGCCGTCGCGGTTCATCAGCCAGATATCGCCGTCCTTGTTCCGCGTGGAGACGTAGGCGATCGTCTGGCCGTCCGGCGACATCGCCGGCGAGGAGTTGACCGAGTCACGCGTGAGCTGCGTCAGGCCGGTGCCGTCCACGTTGACGGCCCAGATCTGCTGCTTCCCGGCGGTGCGGGATGAGTGGAACACGAGCGACTGACCGTCCGGCATAAGCGACGGCCGGCCGTCGGGCTGCGGATCGTTCGTGACGCGCGTGGTCCCCGTCCCGTCCGCATTCATCACGTAGATCTCGGCGTTCCCGTCGCGCGACGAGACAAAGGCGATACGCGATCCATCCGACGAGAACGCGGGATCGCTGGCCGAGGCGGTATCGGTGGCGGGGGTTAACTTCGTGAGCTGCGCGAGGTTCGAGCGCTCGACAGCGTAGAGCTGGAACTTGCCGGGAGTACTCGGCGCGGCGCGCGAGCTGGCGACGACAATCTCACCCACGACATACACATCCGCCGTCGCGGTCCTTCCACCGGGCGCCGTGGCCGTCACCTTCGCATGGCCATACGCGGCGCCGGTTACCGTGCCGTCCTCACCGACGCTGGCGATCTGCGGACTATCGCTGCTCCACGTGAGATTCGTCGCGGGCGCCAGGACGTTTCCCTGCTCGTCAGCGTAATTCGCCCGAAGCGTGCGGCGCTGATTAATGCCGATGCCGACCCGCGGCTGCACAAAGCGCGGAAAGCCCGCGATCACACTGATGTTCCACGCGACCGACAGCCCCGAGCCTGGACCCCGAACCATCAGTTGCGTCTTCCCGACCGCCCGGCCGGTCAGCAGACCCGTTTGGGGGTCGAAGCTGGCGATACCCGGATCCGTCACGGTCCACCGCAGCCGAGCCTCTGGAACAAGTGCGTTCTCGGACGTGAGCGCCTGGGCTTCGAATTTCGTGGAACCGGTCAGTGGCACCTGGACTTCGTCCGAGAGCTTCGGCCGCACCGAGAGCTTAGTAACTACTTGGTGCACGGAGACATCGATACTCTTGCTCTGGAGCAGACCGGATACCGTTAGAATCGCCTTGCCCGGCCCAACCGCGGTGACTACGCCCGCCAGGCTCGCGCGGACGACACTCTGATCACTCGACGCCCATTGGAGCACGAGGGGGTTGACCGTCCGGTTGTTCTGCGTTGCAACAATGACGTGCAGCGTGTCGACTTCGCCGGGTGCGAGCAGCAGCGGGGAACCCTCCCGTACGGTGAACTCCGCCTGCTGCACCACCACCGGGGCGGTCGCCGTCAGGCCGCCGGTGTGGGTCGCCTGGATCGTACCCTGGCCCGGCGCGAGGGCGACGACGTTGCCGCTTTGGTCGACGCTCGCGACGTCCGGTCGGAGCGATGTCCACGTCACCACGACGGGCGCGGCGGGTGAGCCGTCGTCGCGCAGCGCCCGGGGCGAGACGCGCGTGTTCTCCGATGGCAGCAGGTAGACGACGCCGGGCTCGAGGCGGAGGGCGGCGGCGGGCCCGCTGCCGGACGGCTGGCCGGAGAGGTCTTGACCCGGCGGCGGAGGGGGCGCTGGAGGACCGGGAGGGGGCGCCGGGGGCGGGGCTGGTGACGCGCCACCAGTGACCTGGATGGCGGCCTGCCCCCGGCGCGCGCCCACGCGGGCCTCGATGATGGCCACACCGTTGGCCACGCCGGTGACGGTGCCGTTGTTGTCGACCTTCGCGATGTTGACGTTGTTGGACGACCAGATGATGCGCACCGTGGGGATGACATTCCCGATGCGATCGAACGCGGTCGCGAGCAAACCGGTGCGTTCACCGGCGCGGATGGTCACCGAGGGGGGCGCGACCTGCACCTCGGCGACACTCTGCGCGACCAGTGCAGTGGGCAGGAGCAGCCCCAATGTGCCGAGAAGTACGCATCTCATCATGGCTGGCGAATGTGTGTCCGGCTAAATGGCGTTGTCAAGCCAACTTGTCACCAAGAGCGGTGTTTGGTGAGACCGAAAGGCCGGTCGTCGGTATCACTTGCGAGGTCAGAATCCCGCGGTAAGCTATAGCCACCCACGACGCCCCCGCACCATCAGCATAGGAGATGATCCGATGCTTGAGCAGACGGACGTACCGGAGAGCAGTTGGCCTGGACCGGGGTTCATGGAGCCGATGTTCCCGTCGGCGCCAACGCCCGCGCCGACGCCATCGTCGATGCCGATGCAAGAGTCGTCGCGCCCGTCTTCCAAGCCCAAGGCGAAGAAGAAAAAGAAAGCCGCCAAGAAGGCCCGGCCTAAGGCAAAGAAGAAGAAACCGGCGAAAAAGAAGAAAGCCGCCAAGAAGAAACGCCGCCGCTAGACAACTCGCTTCGCCATCCCGCGGGAGCGTCTCCACGAGACGCTCCCGCGGACACGTTAAGGAGGACAACTCGTGCGTCGTGCGTCGTGCGTGGTACTCGTCTCGGTTGCACTTTCCTGTTCCGCTCCGCGCATTCCGCTTGGGGATCCGCCGAAAGAGATCGCGGCGCTGTTGCAGCGCTCCGCCTCGGACTGGAATCGGGGCGATCTCACGGGGTTCATGAGCGACTACGCGCAGGACTCGCTCACCAGCTATATGGCGAACGGGCACGTGCAGTACGGCTGGCAGGCTCTGTACGATCGCTACCAGAAGAACTACTTCGCCCCCGGGAAGTCACGCGACTCGCTTTCGTTCGACGAGCTGCATGTGCGCGTGCTCACGCCCGACTTCGCGTATGCGACGGCACGATTCAAACTGACGCGCGGGGATTCGGTCGTGGCGAGCGGACCATTCACGCTGGTGCTCCAGAAACAGGGCGACCGCTGGCGGATCCTGCACGATCATACATCGGCTGATCCGAAGTGAGAGACCGCACGTCGGCACGTTGGCACGTCGGCACGACGATTCTGTTCCTGCTGGTCACCGCAGGCTGCGACCGCGTATTCCCCAAAGACCACATCATCGCGCTCGAAGGCGCGGCGTTGATCGACGGCGCCGGCGGCGCACCGAAGCCCGACGCGCTGATCATCATCCGCAACGGTCACATCGCGACGGTCACCCGTGTCAACGAGATCCCGATTCCGAAGGGCGCGGAGCGGATCAATGTGGTCGGCAAAACCATCATCCCGGGATTGATCGACGCGCACGCGCACGTGGAACGGTGGGCCGCAGGCCGGTACATAGCCTGGGGCGTCACGACCGTGCGCGATCTGCACGGCGGCACCGACACGGTGTTGGCGCTGAGAAACGCGATGAACCTTGGGTCGATCACGGGCCCGCGGATGTTCACCGCCGGCGCGATGATCGATGGCGTGCCGCCAACGTATGCCAACGCGACCGGCGTCGCGACCGCCGATCAGGCGCGACGCGCGGTGGACCAGCATGCCGTCGCCGGCGTGGACTATCTCAAGGTCTACACGAAGATCACGCCGGCGCTGCTGCGACCGTTGCTTGATGAAGCGGACAAGCTGCGCCTCCCCGTCGCCGCGCATCTCGGCAGGACCGACGCCCTGATCGCGGCACGTGCCGGCGTCGTGTCGATCGAGCATATGTCGGGCGTCGTGCAGGCGGCGACCGGCGATCCGAGCTACGCGGTCGCGCACAACAGTTTCCTCGCCGGCTGGACGACGGAGGAAAAGGGCTGGGCCGGCCTCGATTCGGGCGCGGTCGCCCGGACCGCGCGCGCGCTGGCGCAGACCAAGGTGACCATCGTGCCGACGCTCGTGGTGCACGAGATGCTCTCGCGGCTCGACAACCCCATTTTGTTGGCGCGTCCGGGGATGGAAGACGTGCCAAACAACGCGGAGAGTGTGCGGAGCGTGCCGAGCCTGCTGCGGCGCACCGGTTGGCGCGCGGGCGACTTTGCCGCGTTCCGGCGCTCGCGGCAGCGGCAGGATCAGTTTGTGCGCGAGTACAAGCGCGCCGGCGGTGCAATCGCCGCGGGCTCGGACGCCGCAAACCAGCTCCTGATTCCGGGATATTCTTTACACGAAGAAATGACCCTGCTCGTTGCTGCCGGTCTGACGCCCCTCGAGGCGATCACCGCCGCCACGCGCCGCGGCGCCCAGCTGCTGCACGCGGATTCCCTCGGCATGATCGCCCAGGGCAAAGTCGCGGACCTCGTCGTCCTGAACGGCAATCCCGCGGAGAACATCGCCGCTACCCGCAACATCGCATTGGTCATGATCCGGGGCCGGGTGATCCGGCCCGATTCCCTGAGAGCCACATGGAAATTCCCTGAGAGCCACATGGAAATGAGCTATCGGCTATCGGCTATCGGCTATCTGGTGTTTCTCTCATTGCTCACCGCTTGCGGCATGGGCGATTCCGCTCGCAGCGACGGTCCCTATGACGTGATTCTGAAGAACGGCTGGATCGTGGACGGAAGCGGCAACCCGCGCTTTCGCGGCGATGTCGCCATCCGCGGCGACCGGATTGCCGCCGTTGGATTCCTCGACCAGGCGACGGCCCGCGACACCATAGACGTCACCGGCCTCGTCGTCGCTCCGGGTTTCATCGATATGATGGGGCAATCCGAGTTCAACGTGCTCATCGACAACCGTGTCCTCTCCAAGATCACGCAGGGCATCACGACGGAGGTGACGGGGGAAGGCGGCTCGGTGGCACCGAGCCTCAACTTTGCCACGTTCGTGGGCGCGACGCAGGTGCGGCTGGCAGTGGTCGGCAACGAAAACCGCGCACCCACCGCCGCCGAGCTCGCGCGCATGGTTGCGATCGTCGATTCGCTCATGGAGCAGGGCGCGCTGGGCGTCTGGACGGCGCTCGAGTACGCGCCGGCGAGCTACTCGAAAACCGACGAGCTCATCGCGCTGGCGCGTGCCGCGAGACGGCATGGCGGCATCTACGCATCGCACATGCGCAACGAAGGCGAGCACATCGACGATGCGCTGAACGAGCTCTTCCGAATCGCGAAAGAAGCGGACATCCCGGCCGAGGTCTCGCATCTCAAGCTGTCGGGCCGCCGGGCGTGGGGGCAGATGCCGCGCATCCTGGCTCGCATCGATTCGGTGCGCGCGGCGGGGCTGGACGTCATGGCGGATCAGTATCCCTACATCCGGGCGGCCACGTCGCTCGACGCGTCGATCCCCACGTGGGCGGAGAGTGGCGGCATGGACTCGCTGCTCATCCGGTTGCGGGATCCTGCGACGCGCGCGCGCCTGCATCGCGAAATGTTGAATCCCACGGGCGGCGAAGTGTTCTATTCCGCCGCCGGCGGCGCCGACGGGATTCTCATTACCGGCACTTTCCAGGATTCCTTGCGCTACATGCAAGGCAAGACGGTGGCGCAGATCGCGGCGGCCCGACATCGCGATCCGATCGAGACCGTTTTCGACATCGTCCTCGCCGAAAAAGGACATCGCACCGACGCGGTGTACGCGATCATGGATGAGCCGGACGTGCAGGCGGCGATGAAGCAGTGGTGGGTCGCCGTGAACACCGACTTCGGCGGCGTCGCGCCGGACGGCCCGTTCGGCACGCAGTCGGCGCACCCGCGCGCCTACGGCTCGTTCCCGCGCATCCTCGGCCACTACTCGCGCGACCTGAAGCTGTTCCCGCTCGAGTTCGCGGTGCGCAAGATGACGTCACTCGCGGCGCAGCGCGTGGGCCTGGCGGACCGCGGGCTCGTCAAGCCGGGCATGTACGCCGATGTCACGGTCTTCAATCCAATGACAGTGATCGATCGCGCGACGTTTGAGCAGCCGCACCAGACGTCCGTCGGGATCGACTACGTCTTCGTAAACGGCCAGCGAGTACTGAACAAGGGGCAGCTCACCAACGCGCGGCCGGGCCGGGGACTGAGGGGGCCGGGCTACCGCGGGACGCGCTAGCGTGACGTTCGGGCGACTGCTCGTCGCCTGGCTGCCGGTGGCGGCGCTCTTCACGCTCGCGCCGCCGATCGGCTATCGCTGGGACCTGCCGCCCGACGATCGGGCTCTCGTGTGGTCGTGGAATCGCTGGGAAATTGGCTGGCGGTGGGTCGAAGCCCTGGTGCTCACGCTCTTCGCTTCGTTGTGGTTCGACTCCCTCGGCGCCGGCGGATGGTGGCTGCTGTTTCTGTTGGTTGGATTGCTCGTTGCATTTCCGCGACGCCTCGTGATGTGGCGGCATGTCGACCCCCTGCGACGGCGCCACCTGCTGGTCCACGCGTGGTTCGACGTGGCTCGCTATGTCATCGCGGGAGCCCTGCTCGCCTGGCGGCTGTCCTAGCTA